>Ga0325411_1002692_pt1 | contig 20092 bp, 11 predicted proteins | sample PopdelMetagenome_13_FD_206181 | JGI IMG/M metagenome (GOLD analysis project Ga0325411, IMG submission 206181) | Populus deltoides microbial communities from Bellville, Georgia, United States - Xylem-PdIQD-R4 | ecosystem: Host-associated > Plants > Phyllosphere > Stem > Wood/Secondary xylem...
CTATTAGGCAAAATTTGTATGGAAATTCTGGCCATAGTCTTTCGGAACTGTGTCTGCAGACCTTTGTCATCTTCCAGGGAACTGATGAAATCAAAACAGCTAATATCAGGACTGTTGATGGTCAAATTCTTAACAAAGAGAGTCTACATGAGCTGATACTGATCTTGCAAAGCAAAATGAAGCACTTTGCCAAGAAAGAGCTGGACAAGTTTCCCTTCAAAGTGAAGGTTTTTCAAGTACATTCCTCTGTAGTCGAAATAAATTTTCATACTTCAGATTCGTTGTCAGGCCATTAGGAGTGTCCAGGCATTTAAAGAATGATGCTAATTTCTTGCTGCTAGAAGCCTTGCTAGTCACTCTTTTAATAATGTCTGTGATACTATTGCTATTTTATCAACCGATTAGCATTTCCTATATATGTGTGTGTGTGTGTAGCGCTTATTGTCCTGATAACTTTTACTTAAAAAGGTTTCGCATTTAAGCTTTTGACAATCACGCGATGGTTCGCTTTGTATTCAGATCAATAACCTGCTGGTGAACATCACCAAGCATGTCCTATAGCTGAAGCTGGATATGCTAACTGCTGAGCAGAAGCAACAGCTTGTAAACAAGTATACGTTGGAAGATGAACATATATTATGTGTCTTTCAAGGTTGTAAATTTATTTAAATACTAAGTAAAGATGTTTAGTTTATTATGATGAAAGCATTCAAAACATAGGTTAAGGAAATATTAGAGTGCATATAATTTTAAATCTATAAACATGAATAGAACTTATATTAAACATGATTTTAGCATAAATATAATAAAAGAATATTAGCATATATATTAATCATTTATTCAAACTTGTAAATCAAAGTCCTAGCATTCATATTAATGATAAAAATAATTATATTTAAATTAAAACAAAGAAGTGTACTTATTTGTTGAAACATTTTAAAATAATAAAATTTTTGTTATTGTAAAAGATGAATTTTTTGTTCTTAAAACTTTATGGCTCTTTATTTGTGCAATTAGGATGTTTGCAATATGTCTTTCAAGATTCCAACAACACCATATGTACTTCTAAATAAGGTCTTCGAATAAAAAATTATGTAACTCAAATATCTCTCAACAAAATGAACATAAGCTCTAGATTTATAAGAAAAATCAAAACATACAATGGGAAGAAAACACTAAATTATGGGGTGATGAAGAGAATATAAAAATATGAAGAACATTGTTTCTAAATTCTTTCTTCACTCCTTATTTTTATAATGGATTTTGAAAGCTAAAAAGTTACAGAATTAACTTTGGTAATGATCACAATTAATTCTCATATTATCAATCTTTAAAACTGTATTTTTTAAGTTACAGAATCAGAATTAAATTCTTTGATTACACAGGAGATCAAGAATTAAATTCGAACATAGTGGCTTTAAAACTATATTTTTTTAAGTTGAAAAAATTATTCAGATTTGCAATAAAAAGCTTTTGAAAGAGATTGTTCACTTTCATAGGTTGAACTGGACATGCAATGGACTAAAATAAATAGTTCTTCATGGATCAGACCTAAGATCAAATCTCAGTTGGCAAAAAATAATCTATTATGAATCAAAATATTATTTATAATAAACACAAACCTAAACCCAAGCCTAAGCCTGAGCATGACTTGGGTTGGGCAATGCACACACGTGTGTATGGGTTTAAGTCTAAAACTTGCTTTGTTTAGGACATCTCCCCTCTAAAAACTTGGGTGCTCTTTGAGCTTAATTTTAACTTTTCAACTATCTATTTTATAAATACTAGGAAAGTTTTGATTCTTTCCAATATGAGATAGAGTTCTTTAAAGTATTTTGGGTTTCACCAAAACATTCCATCCAAGAGTTATTTGTGATCAATTTTTCTTTCACTCATAATTTGTTTAAATCATGTTAATGTTCTATGTTAAAGAGCATATATTGAAGATTAAATTTCAACAGAGTTTTAACCTTAAAAGTAAGTGGACTCTATTTTTAATTTAGCCTCAAATGTGTCTATTAATCATGTTCTTTAAACAAATTTCCAACAATCTCCCATATGAATAGAAATTGTCTCACTAGTTTTAAAACGACTCAAAAAATTGTTAAGAGATACTGATTTGGTAAATTACTACATTATAATAGATTTTTTTTTTGCTTTGAAACTTTTGTAATGAAATAATATTAGATTTACTAGTTAAATAATGAATGCGATGTCATAAACTATTCAAATTTTGTGTAAATCAAGATGATAGTGTTAATGTAGTTCTTTACCTAGATATTTTCTTTGGTTCTCACTATTGTGTTCATTTTAGTCTTAAACTTAAATAACTCTTGGATTCATAAATACTTTAGAGAATTCAACCTTTATTAAAATTCTTAAAGAAACAACTATATTTCTCACTCATATAGGTAACTTTCATTATGTTATATTTCAGTTGGTGTACCAAGATATGAAAATCATTAAGAGCTCAGCTCATCATTTTATTACGTTGCAACTAACACTTATTTCATCATAAGAATAAGTAGGAAATATAATTTCCTATTACTGCTGAGAATGATAGATAACTTAGTTTTCTATTTGAACTTAGATCTTAAGATTTCCAATCAACTAGAAATGGTTATCATCATTACAGTCTTTCATTTTTAAAGGTTTTAAGCTCATTTTCCTCAATGAATCATACACAAGCTCTCTCAACAAACTTTTGTTTAGCGAATCCGCAATATTTTCCTTTGACTTTATATAGTCAATAGAAATAATTTCATTCATGATCAAGTATTTAACAGTATTATATATATGACGTATATGCCTAGACTTACAATTATATATATTACTCTGTGCCCTTCCAATTATTGATTGATTGTCGCAATAGACATAAATAGTGTGTACTGGTTTTGGCCAATATGGAATATCTTTTAAGAAATTCTAAATCCATTCGGCTTCCTTTGTAGCTTTATTAAAAGTAATAAACTCTGACTCCATTATGGATCTTGCAATACATGTTTATTTAGAGAATTTACATGACATAATTGTTCAATCAAGTATAAAGACATATTCACTTGTGGATTTTGAATTCTTAATGTCGGGTATCCAATTAGCATTATTATACCTTTTTAGTATCGTTGGGTAACTAATATAATGTAACTCATTGTCTAAGGTGTACCTCAACTACTTGAATACTATTTTTATTACTTTTTAGTGATCCATACCTGGGTTACTTATAAATCTACGCAATTTACTAATTGAGTAAGCAATATCAAGCTTTATACAGTTCATAACATATATTCAGCTTCCAATTACTTGAGAATATTTCAATTGGTTTATTCTTTTACCTTTATTCTTAAATATATGTACACTTACATTAATTGGTATTTTAACAGTGTTATTGTTACCTTTAGAAAATTTATCAAGAATTTTCTTAACATAATGAGATTTGACGGAATCAATCTATTAGATATCTTAAAAAAGTTTATTCCTAGTATGACATCTACAACACCCAACTCTTTCATATCTAACTTGTTGGTTAAGATTTTTTTAGTAAACTTGATTATGTGATCATTGGTAACCAAAATTAGCATATCGACCACGTAGAGAAATACAATGACATAACTTTTATCTGTATTTTCACATAAATATATTTATCAACTTCATTGGTTTTAAACTCTTTTGACAACATAATCTTGTTAAATTTTTCATTTCATTGTTTAGGTGTTTGTTTTAAACCATATAATGATTTGACTAGGTTATAAATTTTCTTTTCTTATCCATTGATAACAAACCCCTCGGGTTGTTCCATGTATACCTCTCTATTAAGGTCACCTTTTAAAAAAGTTATTTTTACATCCATTTGATGTATTTCAAGTTTTTTAATAGTCGTAATGACTATTAATGTTTATATGGAAGTTATTCTTGACACATGTGAATATCTGTCAAAATAATTCATGCCTTCTTGTTGTTTTAAACATTTAACAACAAGTCTAACTTTATATTTGTCAATGGTGTTATTAGCTTTTATTTTTCTTTTAGAAATCCACTTATAACCTAATGGTTTGCTTCTGGGAGGAAAATCCATTAGTTTTCATTTATGATTATTCATAATGGATTCAGTTTTACCATTAATTGCCTCATTCCAATAGGAAGTTTCTAGATAGGAAATTACTTGAAGTAGGTTTGATGTTTATTTTCTAACAAGTATGTTAAAAAAACAAGACTAAATGTTTTGGTTATTTTGCCTTTTTACTTTTTTCTAAGCTCAACTTCATCATCTTCTAATTGATGATGATTACTTGTGTTGACCTTATTCATTCTCTTAAGTCAATAATGTTTTCGTGCTTCCTTCGATGGAAACATTTCTTCAAAGAATATAACATTCATTGATTCCATGATAATACTAAGATGAATATCCTCAATACTTGACTTGTGTATAAGAAATTAATATGCATTATTATTGCATACATGTTTGATAAATACACAATTCACAGTTTTATATACTTCATTAAATATATATTTGACAATTAGAATTGTCTCCCCTCATATGTTTTTAGGTGTTTCTGAACTTATCAACATTACATTCATTATTCTTCCAATGTTCAGTTTTTATGTTCCACAATGCTTTTTAATTATGATGAATCTAGAATTGCCTCACCTCACATGTTTTGAGGTGCTCTTGAACTTACTAACATGACATTCATTATCTCTTTCAATGTTTGATTTTTACATTCCACAATGTTATTTTATTGTGATGAATAAAGAGTAGTAGTTTGGTGGATTATACCAATTTAGAAATAGAATTCACCAAATGATGCAAATAAGTAACATTTAAACTTTATTCTTGTAACATTTAAACATTTTAAGAGCTTTATCTTTACTTTTAAGCAAATAAGTATAACAATACCTTGTGCAATTATCTATTAAAGGAATATAATATATTTTTTCACCTCTAGTTTGCATAAACTTTAAATCACCAATATATATGTCATGACCCAAAAAAAACAACATATTTATTTATAAGAGTTAATTTTTATTCGGTTCAATTTTTTTTTTTTTACTAAAAAATCAGCAAAGTTTTCTCTGTAACAGGACCATACTAAGTTATCGACATCTTCATTCCTGACACAATTCATATCATAATTATGGTCTAATCATCTTGAACCTTATTCCAATCAGTACATCAAAAAAATAATAGACATGTATTATCCGATAATAAAGATGCAATCAATAAAAACAAAATACATAAATAATTCTAACGTTTACATAACTTGTAAAATTAATTGATTCTAAGAAAAAGAATAAAAACTTAGATTATGAATGTAACGCTCCCACTATTTTATCCGAAACAATTTCTTAGTTAAATCTAAAAATTTAGGGTAAAATCTTCTTCTTCTTCTTCTTTTTATAATTCTAACATTTCTAATCCTATAAGCAACTATGATAAAATGTAAATACTTAATATAACACAAATATATTTTTAAGTATGGCATTCACTTTAATTACATATAACAATTTTGTTCTACAATTATAAAAGTTCATTCAACCTCTTTTACATCATTCATTAATCTTAAAATACATGTTGATCAATATAAATACACAAAAAGTGTCATATATTCAAGCAGGATTTATTCTACTGCTGCAAGGGTCCTAAAAATAAGATTAACATTTTATCAACATAATTATTAATAAATGCAATGTATCATTTCGCTACACCCATATAAAAATATTTTCTTATATACTTTATTGCGAATAATTAATATATTACACCTCCAAATTTATCCAATTAATTCCAATCTTAGCCATTTCATGGGGGTGCTACTCCCTCATTAGGGAAACTAATTCATTCGCCTAAATATCGGGCACTAGTTCATCCGTCCAATTACCGGGCACTAATTCATCCGTCTAATTATCGGGCATTAGTTCACCTGCCTAAATGTGTTCATCTACCCAATTACCGGGTATTAGTTCAATCTTCCAATTATCATGCATTAATTCATCCGTCCAATTACCAAGCATTAGTTCACCCACCCATATATTAGGCATTAGTTCATCCGCCCAAATGTGCTCATCCGCTCAATTACCAGGTATTAGTTCATCCATCCAATTACTGAGCATTAGTTCACCCGCCCATTTACCGGGCGTTAGTTCATCCGTTAACATCAAAACATAAATTACAAAATTTCTAATTAAAATTAACACATGTTTTTCAATTAATCTCTCTATAAAAATTCAAGATGTCGAACACCTACCTACTGGTGATGCTTGACTAGTAACTCTATGTTGTTGTTTGGAGCCTCCAACCTCTCATGTTTCATTTGAAAAATCACATGATTTCAATACTTCATCATCCAATAATTTACTTAAAATTTCTCAACATAGTAAAATTTTCGATCAATACAATTTTAATACTCGGAATTATTACCATTATTTTTTTTCATGTTCTTTAATAATTCCACAAATAATTCTTATAATGTTACATCCACCTAAACTTTTAATTCATCACAATTATAAGGGAATCTTATATTATTATGAAAATTTCCCAATAACTAAAGGAAATTTAATTCCTTTACACCTAATTCAACACATCATTTCATTATTATTATTTTCACTATTTAAATGCAATTCATAAATTTCTTCAAGCTTGAAGTTTTATTTATTTTTTTTCATGGCCAAAATCACCTTTCTAAAAGGAGGATAAATTTCCTTCTACTCTAAATTTTAATCCGTCATCCAAATTCAATTCATTCATTTAAGTCATGAAAAATCTCCAATTACATCAATTCAATCCAGCCCTCAAAATTTTGTTACCCTTGCCGAAAATTCAAGTAAAAATAGTGACATGATAATTCTTCAACTTTTCACTTAATTAACTTTAACCCATTTATTTATTTTATTTTATTTTTTTCATGCCAACATACAATACTCTAGCACAACTTCACAAATTACATTCACCGTTTCTATTTATCTAAAAGTTCCATAATCACACATAATAATAACTAAGCATCAACATATAAAATTTCACTAATCAATATAACAAGATAATATTTACTCATAACATAAAAAAGAATTGATAAGGAAATTGAGAAGCAACGTTAGTTTTACTTATTTTATTTTAAATGGTAAAAGTTTTGGACAAACTTTTTTTTTAATACTACTTCCTTTTATTCAAAATTATGTTGCTGATAAAGAATTTTGCCATTGTTTTTAAGGATATTATATTTTTTTATAATTATATTATCAACTATTTTATGAATAGTTATATATTAGCTTTATATGCATAATTCTTAAATATTAACTACTCAATGATATTAAATGAGAATAAAATATATTTTTTTATTGTATTTTTTTATATAATTTTCTACAAATTATTGTTCTTATGTTTTTTCATATAGGTATATAAAAATAATGTATTCATAATTTTCTAGTTTTTAATTAAAAAAATTTCATGATCATAAGAAGTTTTTTTCACTACCAGAAAACCGATAAATACAAACGAAAATACCGAGAGAATATTTCCGTCGGTAAATTTTCGAGGGATTTTACCGACGGAAATATTCCCTCGGTATATACCGAAGGAATTACGGTGGGAAAAAAAATTAAAACAAAGCAAAAAAAATAATGACGTGTCAGGATTTACCAACGGAATTACCGATGGAATTTATTTCGTCGGTAAACTTGTTTACACTGTTCATCATGTCAATTACAAAGGGAATCACCGACGGACAATATCCGTCAGTATTTTCCAGAGAGCTCCAGAAATGTTCACTTTCCAATTGCACTGTTAATTGTTGTTCTTTACGGACAAAATCACCGACGGAATGAAAAGTCATCGGTGTTATTTGACGGTTTTCTGAAAAAATTCAATTGATTTAAACTTTTCATTTAAATATTACAGACGGAATCACCGACGGACTGAAAAATCGTCGGTAATTCTTGGCGGTTTCTGAAAACTTTTTACGAAATTGAAAATTTAAATTAAATATTACCGACGAAATAATAAAAAGCTTGAGTCCCTTTATTTCACAAGAGACAGACTTATTTCTTCTTCTTCTACTTCTTCTTCTTCTTCTTATTCTACTTCTACTTCTTCTTCTTCACTATATGTAAAAAACATCAATATCTATTTCTTTCTTTTCTTTTCTCTCCTCATCTCCTTCTCTTTTCCTCCATGCTCGGGTATGTCTTCTTCTTCTTTCTTCTTTTATCCTCTTAGTTTTTTTTTAATTAATATGCTTTACGAAATGTTTTTTCTCTCCTTAGCTTCACTTGCAACTACATTAAGGTAAGATTTTTCTTATTTTTTCATGATTTTTTTCACTATATTTGTTTTTTTATTTTATTTTTAATTTTTTTGTTCTTAATAATTGTATAAATGTTGTTGTGAGATTTGTTTTTTCACATGAGATCAATTTTTAGTTGATTTATTTATAGGATTTTTAAATTTTTAGCAATTGCAACTTCATTTTTTTCATATGAATTTTTTTAATTGAATTTATTTTTTCATTTTATTTATTTGTTGCAAATTTGTTTGAGTTGATTTTTTTTTTCAAGCATTTTGAGTATATATTATACAGTGTTGATTTATGTTAATTTTATTATTTTATAATTTTATAAAATGAATTTTTTAAAAATGTTTTTAAATAATTACCGACTAACGAGGGATATACCGATGAAATGAAGCGGGTAATTTTATTTTTTATTTCCGACGGATTTATCGACGGCCAAAAAATTACTGGTGAACGATTCACCGATGGAGCATTTCCGTCGGTGATTCTGTTGGTAAATTAATTACTGACGGAATATGTGTCTTGCGCCGACGGAAAAATTCCGTTGGTAAAACTGTTAAATCTTGTAGTGTTTCTTAAAAAACATTTATCATAAAAATAATATGTTTTTCTAAATAAGAAAATGCATGAATAAGAAAATTAGTTTTTTAATTAAAAATATTTTTTTCCTATTTAGCTCAAATATTAATATTTTTAGACCTTTTCTTTCCTTGTTTTTTCTTTTTATTCAATAAATTATGCCGTTAATAAAACAAACCATTTTGTTGTAAAAAAATACATGAATAAAAAAGGACAATTTGGTAAAAAAAAATTCATTTCTCCATAATTTTTTTTTGTGATGTCAATTTTGATTATTGTATAATTAAATAAAAAATAGATTGTAAAAAATAAAGTTATTAAACCCAATTAAGCCCATAACCTCAGTCACGGGCTAAAAAGTTTAACTCTAGAAATTCAAAACATCATTGTTTCAAAATTATTTATAAAAAAAATTAATTAGTATCGCTTTGAATTTTTTTTAAAAAAAGTTAGATCAGGTTTCAACCAAGTTGATTGAGTCATGGATGCACCTACAAGGCTGAGAAGGTCACATCAGGTCAATTCTCACCCAATTTGATTTCAAACTCGACATAGGTCATAGCCGAGGCTAGGAAGTCACCATGGATGCACCCACTAAATCGATTAGGTCACACTAAATTAACTCACTTGATTTAATTTGAAACTCAACCAAGGACAAAAGCCGAGTCAGTGGGTCACCTAGTTGATCAACCAAGTCAAGTTTTATAACACTATCCAAAGCATCCCATCGTAGCATGTGGAGCAACTAGTTAACTAAAACACTAAAAACTAGGGTTTTTTTATGATGTTTCACTATTTATGTGAACATTGAAACATATCCCCTTATTTTGTTTTTGTTTTTTTTTTTTGTCTAATTTTGTCCTCAATTTGTTTTATTTGATCCTTTTATGGCCTAATTCTATGAGTTAAAATTCTTAAAATTCTAATAGAAAGACAAAACTGAAAGATAAAGGATTGCAATATGAAACACACACAAAAATGTGTCCAATCTCAAAGCTTTTTGATTTTTTGTTATGGTTTAAAAAATTATTATCTTGATTTATCAACCTGAGATTTGAGAGAGGAGAGACAAAATCATAAAAAACAAATAAAAGAAAAGTTATCGACTAACTACATTCAAGATACCAAAAAAAAAAATCTTTGTGTTAATGAATTTCTCTTTCCGGGAGAAGTTCAATAGAGATAATTTTTTTCTTCAAACATAGTGAGATAAGTAGATCTGGTTTTGTTTGATTTATTTTCATTCGGTTATTTTTCATTTTTAGTGTGATTTTGAGGTGTTTTAGGGTTGTTAAGTGGTTTTTCAAGGTCTAAATGATGTTTTAGAGTGTTTTTAAGTTAAAACAAGCTATAAAATAGACTCTTTTTAATTTTTTGATGGTTTGTTTCTGGGTGGGGAGCCTGGTTATCAATAGGTCACTTACTACTCTAGGCAACTTGTTGCCTGCTTTAAAAAAAAAATGATGTGTTGTTTGTTCCTAATTAAAGAAAAACTCGACCACCCATGTTTTTTTTTTAATTAAGGGTATCCCATTAGCACCTAACCTTTTTTTACCCCTTTTTATTAATTATTTTTATGTACATAATAATCTTTTTATATTTTTTAGTTGCGTGATACTTTGAAGTGATTAGTTTGGTTTATATCATTTTTAGTTTTTTATATTTTATATGAATTGACTATATTTATATAAAGTTTTTATAAAAATAAAGATTATTAGTTATTAGCAACAACTTTTAGCTACTAAGATAAAATGAATGTAAATATTTTAAATAAAAATAATAATCGATATACAATATTTGTATATGCATCTATTTTTTAAAACTACTATGAAAATTAATATTGAATTAATGTTAACGACTCTTTTTTCTATTTATCAGTTCATATATTTCTTAATTTATTTTATAAAACATAAACAACGTCTTTTTGGTTCTTAGTTAAAACAAAATGATTCATGAAAACATATTTGTAATATAAATATTTTTTCTTTATATTAGAAATTGACTTAAAATTTCATTCGCGACTTAAACAACATATTTGCTTTTATGAATTAAAAACATTCATGATAATATAAAATACATTCACAATATTAAAATATTATATATATATATATATATATATATATATATATATATATATATATTATGTTTGAAAATAACTTGGACTTTTATCCACGTTGTAGCACATGTGATAAAGTTAATGTATTGCTATAATAGAAAGAGTCACTAGTCCTAATTATATAATTGTAAAATTGTATAAGAAACAAATCAATGATTCAATTATAAATTAGCTAATTATTAATACTAAACTAGTGGTCATTGTTATGTCGTGGGCTGGACTAAATTTTTTTAATGTAAAAACAGGATGCTCAAGTGATGATAATGTTTTTAAAAAAATAAAAAAAATTTGAAACTCAAATCATTGACTTAACTGAATCTAACAAGTTTGTTTATTTAGAGCCTATTTAGTATTGTAGTACTAGTTATTTTTTAAAGTGTTTTTTTCTTGAAAATGTATCGAAATAATATTTTTTTTATTTTTAAAATTTATTTTTGACACCAGCATGTCAAAATAATCTGAAAACATAAAAAATTTGAAGTAAAGAAAAAAATAAAAAAATTTTAATTTTTCTTAAAAGTACTTGAAACGCAAAAACAAATAGCTTCTTAATAATATGATAAAAAATAGATAATGGTAGTAAATAAATCGATTTTTTTTCAAGAATTAACTATAAAAAATGAGTCGCCAATATCACACTCAGATTAACAAGAAAGAAAAGTCTATTGGAGACTCATCGTCGTTCTGTTGTGGCCACCTTCTCACCACTAGAAAGAGCTCATCAAGACAATTCCAATGTCGTTATGAAATGATGCATGACAACATTTAAAATGGTCGTATGCACTGTTAGAGAAACAACTCAGAAAGCAAACCATATAAAATATAATGAAGTGAGCATTTAATACTTATATTTAATCAATCAATTTAATTCAATTATTTAAAAAAAAGCTAAATTTAACAAAGAGTGACAAATAAAAAGACCCGAGATAAACTAGGTTATTTTTTAAATTAGTAAAAAAGTCCTATAGAAAGAAAATAAAAGAAAATAACAAAACTCAATCTCTAATTAAATAAATATTAAATGATGAAACTGAAAAAAAATATGAGCTTAAAAAATGAAAAAAAAAACCAAGCAAACTCAGACGAATCTTCTAAACTTGAGTTAACCTCTTAAACTTGCAATTTGTGAAATCTTAGACTCGTGATCAATTGAGAAACTCATTTCCTAAATAATTTAATGTTGAATGATGAAATTAGAGAAAAAAAAATGTATCCCTTTAAAAAATTTGACAAGGTAAAAAAAATAGCAATCAAAAGAATAAAGATTAAATTCGATAAAAAAACCTAGAGGATAAAATCATTAAACATATTCAATTTTTAAAAATTATTTCAAATAAAAAAATAGCTATCAAAAGAATGAGAACAAAAAAATTGAAAGATGATGAAATTGAAAAAAATATATTTTTATAAATTCTTTAAAAATAAAACAAATAGTAATCAAAACAACAATGATTAAATATATATAAAAAAACAAATTGAAGAGCTACTTCAAAAATTATAAGTTTCATATGCGAAAATCAAGGATGAGAGAGAGAAAAAAAGAAAAATAGAAAAGAAAAAGCTGACGATGCCAAACTAGAGGTATGAAAGCTACACATGTCGTTTAGGGAGGGAGGGTCTGCTAAGATGTTTCCAATGACATCAAGGGAGGCTATCGCAATCCTCCGTACATGCTGCCTGAACACGGCGGAGCGACAAACACGCTGACTCGTACAATGCACTTGCTAATCATTTTTTTTTAAATAATATTTTATATTTATTAAAATATCAAATTGCTTCTCAGCCAACTTGATTATAACTAAAAAATTATAATGAAAATACTTAAAAACCTCTGGACACCAATTAAAGAAAAATTGCTTTTAATGATAATTTAATCATTTTACAATATTTTAAAAAGTAAAATTTTTAAAAAGCTCATTGACACTAGTTAAATAAATTTTTTTTCTAAAGGTAATTGATTTACTTAACTATGCTTAAAATAAAAAAAGACCGAATTGTCTCTAATTTGACACTAACTAATGAATCTTATAAAAAAAAATTATATTATCCCGATTGATTTTTTTTGAAATAAATAAAATAATTATAATACTATTCTAATAAAGTATGAATCCTTTCACCGTAAACAATGTTTTTTTAACTCCTTAATTAGCTTTTAATAACAAAAACCTTGACCTTCCTTTTGGTTAGGTTTATATAAAGATTTTTCAATCAAATTATATCATGTGAAATCATGGTTTGTTGCTAAAATTAATTTTGAAATTAAAAAAAAAACTATCCGGTAAGATTAATTATCTAATACACTAGCTTTTATGGAAAAAAAAGGGTTACATTTCAATAAGATATTGAATTCTTTAAGATCTTTTGTCCTCGAGGACACAATTTATGAATCAGAAAATATATTTAAATAATTATTTATTTAAAAAATATTATTCATGACACTACACTCAAAAACCATTTAAAAATATAAAAAGATAATTTTAAATAAATAAAATTTTAATATTTTAAAAAATATCTTTTTAAACGTGTCACTAAACTGCTTCACGAGCATTTGAAAAAGCAGGCCAACCCGAGTTTTCAAAAAATTAATTTTTTTTATGTTTTAGATCGTTTTGATGCGCTTATCTCAAAACTAATTTTTTAAAAATAAAAAAAATATCATTTTGATACATTTCAATATAAAAAACATTTTAAAAAATAACAACCACACTTCCAAACATACACAAAAAACCTGACACTTTTAACAAGAGGGGGTGTCTATTCTTAAACAACTAACTTGTGTTTGTTTTCTGGAAAGTGGTTTCTGGAAAACCACTTTCTAAATTTCCCTGTGTTTGTTTGCCATAAGAAAAGTTGGTCAACGGAAAACACTTTTTAGTCAAAGAAAAATTTGGCTTGGCTTTCAGGAAAGTGTTTTTCTGGAAAATTTGGGCGGAAAACACTTTCTGGAAGTTATGAAAAATTTAGAAATGTCATATTATTTATTGATTATATCAAATTTGGTCATCAAACTTTTGATTGCTATATATATTTTGTTTTGAATATTTATTTTTCAATTTCATCTCTTAAAATTTAATTTTTATATTAACTTTGGTTCTCATTTTTATAATTTTTATTTGCTTTTCCCTTGTTATTTTTTATTAAAAATTTTTATTTATCAAATTTGGTCCTTATTCTTTTGATTGTTATTTATTTTATTTGAAATAATTTATGAAATGTTAACTATTATTATTTTAATTTCTTCATCTTTTATTTTTTTATTTTTTAGATTTAATCCTATTATCTTGATTATTATTTATTTTATTTGAGATAATTTATGAAATTATATATTTTTTTTAATTTCATTCTCATTCAACTTTTTAATTTGTAAGTTTTGTTCCTAATTATTTTAATAAACTTGAGAAAAATAAAACATTAATAAGTTATTTTCCAGCTTATTTTCTATGATATAACAAAGTATTTTTCAATTTATTTTTTATTATATTATCAAATATAAACAAATAATTCACTTTTTAAAATTTATTTTTTAAATAAAAATTATTTTTCAAAAAACAAATAAGAAGACGTACTGGTCAGTCACCAAAACTCATCGTATCCGCTCCTTCTTCCACGTTGCTAAGTCCGCATACGATTGGACACCTCTCTTAAACTCGTCAGCGTCCAATTCTCCACATCATCACCATTGAAATCCAGGAAGCAACCTAGCACTACACCCCTCCATATTGTAGCTTCCCCCTTGCAGTGGCGATTTCGTAATTTTGTCCCTTAATTTACACACCATTTGTCTCTCACATATTATCTCACTCAAGACTCGCTTACACAAAACCATACCCCGCTTTCTCTCTCTCTTTCTCTCGGAATTTAGAACCCGATCACCTGAATCTCTAACTCGCGCGATCTGCAAAAATGGTGAGTTCGTGATCCATTACCGTTTCGTGATCCATTTCCGTTTTTCTATTCACATCCAATTTGTGCTGTCGTTTTATAGCCTTCACTTTCGAGTTCGAGTATGCATTAGATCTGGTTGAAGTCTGCTTTGATTTGTTGCTGTTTTCTAATTAAGCATCTAATTGTATAAATTGTTAGCTTCTATTCGCACCACTCAATCATTTTTTCTGTTGAATTAATCAAATGCGTTACATTGGGATCGATTGCGCTCTGTTTGGTTGCTTGGAATCCGAGGTTCTTGATGTTCGCTTTGATTTGTTAGTGACCAAACGGATGTTTAGGTCTTGAGTTTTACTGAGATCTGGTGTTAGGGAATTTGGATTTTTAGATATTTGTGTAATGTGAGTTTTCGAGGTGTGTTTGATTGCTCAAAAAGTGAAGGAATAACCAAAAATTGTTTTGGTTATGACTTGATGTGTTTTGAGATTATGAATTTTTTCTTATTTTATTGTTAACTAATTGGATTAATGCGGATTTTATTTTTCTGGATTAATTTGAGATCTGGTATATAATTCCGGGACTGATTTTTTTTTTATTATATATGTTTGTGTATTAACAGCCTCTCAGACTCGAAATCAAGGTATTCTTATATATTTTCAGCTTCAATTCTATGATTTTTTTTCTCTCTAAAATGACCGAGTAATATTCTGGCTTTGATATTTGGATCAGAGGAAACTTGCTCAAAGATCAGAGAGAGTAAAGTCAGTCGATCTACATCCAACTGAACCATGGTAAATTATATTCTTCTTTTTGCGTGTTTTCTTAACTTAATTTGTTAGTTATTTGAGTGCAGAGAGAAGTTGTAGATATGGTGGTATTTTAACTTGATGAATTTTATAGTTGATGTTCTGTATTAACATGTGATTTGGGTTTCTGCAGGATTTTAGTGAGTTTGTATTCAGGGACTGTGTGCATCTGGAACTACCAGTCACAGGTATGGGAATGTAACCACACTTGTTTGTTTTTCTTCACGATTCTGGTTTATTTACACATGGAATTTTCAGCATTAACAATAAAACGTTTGAAGTAGGGTGATTGTTAGTGATGATCATGATAATTTTCTAAAAATTATGTATATGTTTTATTAGTGAAGCAACATGGCTAGTAACTTAAGTTAACGTTGAGTAGGTTTGGGGTCCCAAGATCATTGTTTCTTATGAGAGTGCTGATAATTCTCAATCATCTTCTGTTCTTATTTTAGAGAAAAAACTACAAAGAAAACACAATCCTAGTTTTCCACAGTTGCTTTCTGTTACGAGTTAGGGCATGAGGGTAATGTGCTTATGGAAAAACTGAACGAGTTACATGTGATTGGGACCGTACCTTGTAGTACTTTCTCTTAACTTGTGAAGCTGGTTGCTATTTGGATTTGTTTTCATCAGCTGGAAACAACGATGAAGTACCAGACTATTAGGGGTAGGAAAAGCTGCAATATGGTATGAGTTGTTTGCCCCCTCAGCTAATTGATCATGGAACATGAACTGAGAGAGCAAGCAACACATCACACCATATCAACGGGGAGCTTTACAATTTATTTTTCCATTTTTGTAGACCAAGTAAGCTTGGGAAATAAACTTAGCTGCTGACTATCTTGTGAGAAGCTTGTCTTGAAATGTAATTTTGTTTTGCTACAGTCACAAATCAGCAGCCAAAAGTTTCTTTTTGTTGTTTTTGAGCTTGAAATTTTCTTACAATAGATTATTTTCTTGAAGTTTTTATTTTTTCCCCTTTAATCTAAATCTCCTTGATCTCCTCCAGACCATGGCAAAGTCTTTTGAGGTCACTGAATTACCAGGTACATTATAATATTCGCTTTATTTATGAAGCCATTGTAAAAAATTCTCTAATACTTCATCTCTTTATTTGCATATGATGTGAAGTGAGCTTTTTTCTTCTTTGTAATCATCATATCTTCTGAGGTTTACATAATGTTTCTGCAGTTAGGTCAGCCAAGTTTATAGCACGAAAGCAGTGGGTTGTTGCTGGGGCCGATGACATGTATATTCGTGTGTACAACTACAACACAATGGATAAGATAAAAGTTTTAGAGGCGCATACAGATTACATTAGATGTGTGGCTGTCCATCCTACCCTTCCATATGTGTTGTCATCATCTGATGACATGCTTATAAAACTTTGGGATTGGGAGAAGGGTTGGGCCTGTACTCAGATATTTGAGGGGCATTCTCATTATGTGATGCAGGTTACTTTTAATCCAAAAGACACCAACACTTTCGCAAGCGCATCCCTCGATCGCACCATAAAGGTATAAGGGGTGTTCTCTGCTGCTAACTTTTTGTAAATGCATTATGTGCTCCACTTGGTTCAGTTAATTGATATTTCTTTGTTTTAGATATGGAATCTTGGCTCTCCCGACCCAAATTTCACTCTGGATGCCCATCAGAAAGGAGTAAACTGTGTCGATTACTTTACTGGTGGAGATAAACCTTATCTAATAACTGGTTCTGATGATCACACTGCGAAGGTCTGCCCTTCATATATTTATTTAGTTTTTTTTTGTCATGCTCGATTAACATATTTATCTTGATTTTGAATCTTAATGGACCATTTTTTCAACCAGGTATGGGACTATCAAACCAAAAGTTGCGTCCAGACTTTGGACGGCCACACACACAATGTCTCTGCTGTATGTTTCCATCCCGAACTTCCAATAATAATTACAGGTTCTGAGGATGGGACTGTTCGTATATGGCATTCAACAACTTACAGGTAATTCTTTCTCCGTTTAAACATAATTTTGTCATGTCTGTGATAGCTTTTATGTGCACTTAATTATCTGCTCTACATGGTAACTGGAACATATACATTCTGATTGAATTAGAACATCTCTTAGAGATGTTTTTTCAGCACCTTTGCAAGAACATTTGGCGGGCCAACTTCCTTGGATATTTATTTTTCCAATTTTTATATACCTCTCAATCTGAGATTATGGACTAGTTTGTGTAGGCGTCATGGGCTTCCTAGAGTCTCGCACACCTGAAAAATATTCCTTATGCACCTGTTTAGTCAATTAGCTTCAGGATTTTAATTTTACTAGCATGTGAAATTGTCATGAATTTCTGCATATTTGCAGCCATAATTTGATATTAAATTGAAGATTTTTCTCTATTGGTGAATGCACAGCCCAGTATGATCTGAATTAGGCTGATTCTTTGAGTTGTTAAATTCTTTGGGGTTAGAATTGATGCAAAATCTTGAAAGCTCAAGCTAAATAGTTGCACCATGTTTCTCTTTATTTTTCTTTGTTGTAAACCTATAACATTGCATGTATATTGAAATTATCTGAATCTTTGTAATTTACAAGGATAGATTTCTGTTTGCCTTAATGTTTCAGACTTCTAATACTTGTTTCATTTCCTACAGGCTTGAGAACACCTTGAATTATGGCCTAGAAAGAGTTTGGGCTGTTGGATACATGAAAGGTTCACGCCGGTATGTGTCTTGATTAGTTTGTTGATGAACCCTTCCACCATTTGGGGAATAGTTGAACATCTTTTGAAAATGAGTTTTTGTCGATGATGAGTAAAAGCAGAATGTTTATCAATTTCTTTGTGCAGTATTGTGATTGGGTATGATGAAGGAACCATTATGGTCAAGATCGGCCGAGAAGAACCTGTAGCTAGCATGGACAATAGTGGAAAGATTATATGGGCCAAGCACAATGAAATTCAAACTGTGAACATTAAGAGTGTGGGGGCAGATTTTGAGGTTTGGGTTCCAGTTAGACCACCTCATAATTGCTACTTAACATACAATCTTAATGTGAAAAAGGTTCTTTTGCTTGGCATAACATCACCCTTTTGTTATCTATGCTTTAGGTCACTGATGGTGAAAGATTGCCTTTGGCTGTTAAGGAGTTGGGAACATGTGATCTTTACCCTCAAGTGAGTTTGCAACTTTTTTGGTCATTCCATGATTTTTTTTGTTTCTTTTTGTCCCTCACCTGCACCTAAGGTTCCATCATATTAAGTAAGGCTGCATCGTTTAAAGCTACATAAATTTCTTCATGCATCTCAGCGGGATTAATGTAACATATTTTAGATTTTTTTTAACATTATTTCTATGAGTTATTTGTTGGTTTAAGAAAATTCAATTGATGTAGCAGCCCAGAGCAGATGCCCATTTTTTCCTGGTAGGACATAAAGTCTGCAAATGTCTCCTAAACTCAATTTAGATGCTTGATAGACAAATTACTGTTTTTTTTATTATTTTTTTTTATGGTCCCTTGCATCATTTCTTTTTTCCATTTTTTTGTGGGAGTATTCCTTGCTACATGTATATGCATAGTATCATGGACTAGTTTTTCAAGGTGGAAGGGAAACTTGTAACATGCATAGACATAGCATTAATGGTGTTGAGAGTAAGCTAGGAAAAACACGTGCTGATTTTTTTTTTTATAATCTATCTTGAAATGTACATTTGTGTACATGGGTGACTTAGTTTTTCTTCCACACTTATATTACAGACCTTAAAGCACAATCCCAATGGGAGGTTTGTTGTTGTCTGCGGAGATGGTGAGTACATCATATATACAGCTTTAGCATGGAGAAACAGATCATTTGGTTCTGCACTTGAATTTGTTTGGTCTGCTGATGGTGAATATGCTGTTAGAGAAAGTACATCAAAGATTAAGATTTTCAGTAAAAATTTCCAGGTTTGTACACTCTTAGCCTATTTCATCCTTTCTCTTAAATTATTGTTTTGTTCTGGAGAAGTGGAAATTTTTTGACAAGCTGGCCTGTATAGAAAAGAAATGTAATATGCCAAGCTTCTTTGGTTGAACATTTATCTCAAGAGCCACTAGTAATGCTCTCCCGGTTCATCTTGTGATTTGTCTAATCATGCTCAGGCTTATATTTCCTGGGGGCTAACAGAATTGTTTTTTATTCCCAAAACTCATCAATCTAGCTGTTATGTAAATTCTTTACTATTATGTGAAGTATGGAGTCAAATGATGGTAAATTCTTTCAGGAAAAGAAGAGCATCCGGCCAGCCTTTTCAGCTGAGCGTATTCACGGAGGAACCCTGTTGGCTATGTGTTCAAATGATTTCATTTGTTTCTATGACTGGGCTGAATGCAGGTTGATTAGGAGAATTGATGTTACTGTGAAAGTAAGACCAGATGTTTCTCCAATATTATGGGTTTTTTTATACC
>Ga0325411_1002693_pt1 | contig 20084 bp, 16 predicted proteins | sample PopdelMetagenome_13_FD_206181 | JGI IMG/M metagenome (GOLD analysis project Ga0325411, IMG submission 206181) | Populus deltoides microbial communities from Bellville, Georgia, United States - Xylem-PdIQD-R4 | ecosystem: Host-associated > Plants > Phyllosphere > Stem > Wood/Secondary xylem...
TTAAACCTTCAAAACAAGGGGAATTTATGTTGCTCGTAATCAGAGCCATCAAATTTTAAATTTAGGAAACTGAAACACTGTTTTAAACTTACCAAAATATGTGTTTTACGTGTTGAAATTAATTTTGGTTTTTTCATTCAAATTATCTTTTAGTTCTCCTAAGTATCTTCTAAATAAATGCATATAACAGTGAAAAATACAGAGATTGTGAAGAGAATAATTTGTTCCTCTTTCTAGCACGACATAAAATAGCCACTTTACAAAGCCCTCTTTATATCCTATAGTTTAGGACTGATTGGCTAATTATATGGAAACCTATAGCTATCAAGATACAATCGCATGTTCACAGGGATTCTAGTAATTCTATTATATCTCTGTAGCTAGCAGTAGAGATAAAATAGGGGCTTGAATATTGGAGATCCAACTTGAAGATAATTACTCATAATTATCAACACTCCCCCTTATAAATGTCATCCATGCCTAGTTTGTTGAGACAGTCATTAAATGCTTGGTTTGACACTGTCTTGATCAGCACATCAGCAAGCTCTACTTGAGATCGAACATGAAGAACTTCAATCAATTTTTCTTTTAGTTTCTCCTTGATAAAATATGTATCAACCTCAACATGTTTAGTTTGATTATGCTAACATTTTGATTATGCTAACATGTTTAGTTTGATCATGTTGGACAAGATTATGAGCAATATAACACGTTGTCTTGTTATCACAATATAACTTCATAGGGCTGACTTGCTTAATATGTAAATCTTGCATCAAATTTCTAATCCACAACAATTTGCATATTGCCTTGGTCATTCCTTTGTATTCTGTTTCAGCACTGGATCTAGCAATTGCCTCATGTTTTTTTTACTTCGCTATATAACTAAATTCCCTCCTACAAACATGAAATAGCTAGATGTAGAATGTCGATCTTGAATCCACCAAAACAATTAGCATTTGTATAGTCGTTAATATCTAAATTGTCTTCTTTTGTGAATAAAATTTCATTTCCTGAAGATGACTAAGTAGCGTCAGATACGAATGACAACATTCATATGTTCTTCGCTTAGGGAGTGTATAAATTGACTAACCACAATCAGCACATAAGCTAAATTAGGCCAAGTACATGCAAGATATATTAATCTTCGAACCAACCTTTAATAATGTTCCTTGTTAGTAGGAACTTGATTTGAATACACCTATAGTTTTAAATTTTCTTTCACAAGAGTGTTAGTTGGACTACATGTTGTCATATCAGTTTCATTTAGAAAGTCCAAGACATGTTTTTTTTTTTTGACAGAAAAATATCTTTCTTTGATCTAGATACTTCAATTCTAAGAAAATCCTTTAATTCCCTGAGGTCTTTCATCTCAAAGTCATGGGTAAGATGCTCTTATAGTATTTTCTTTTCTTCAAGATCATTTCCAATCACTATCATATCATTAATGTATACAATAAGAGCTGTGATTTGTTTTTCATTATGCTTCAAGAATAAAGTGTGATCTAAGTTACTTTGCTTGTAACCAACAGACTTCATAAAACTTGTGAACCTTTCAAACCATGCTCTAGGAGACTACTTCAAACTATATAGGGATTTTCTCAACCTACAAACTTATTTATTACCTTTAGTCTACCGATTACAGCCAAGGGACAACTCCATATACACTTTTTGGAGATTTCCATTTAAAAATGTATTTTTTTTTTATCAAACTGGTGTAAAGGCCAATCAAGATTTACTGCTAGAGATAATAAAATACGAACAATATTAATTTTGGCCACTAATGAGAATGTCTCCATATAATCAATTCCATATGTTTGAGTATATCCATTGGCGACAGGTCTTGCTTTGCATCGTTCAATAGTTTCATCGACTTTGCATTTAATGGTGAAAACCCACCTGCATCCAACAGGTAACTCTCTTTCAGTTGCGTCAACAACTTTCCATGTTGAGTTTTTTCAAAAGCTCTTTATCTCTTCATTCATTGCCTCCCTCCATCTGAAATCTTTCAAAGCTTCCTGCACATTGTTAGAAATAGTTGCACATTGTTAGGAATAGATATAACATATAATTGATTCATAAATGTCATGCTTTTCTTTGATAATCCATGGTAGGATACATAGTTATTTATAGGATATTTAGATTTAGAGTTGAGGACAGGTTCATAGCTAACCTTGCATTAAAAAAAAGTATATAAAAAAAAAACACCTAAAACTTCTTGCAACGAAAGATAAGATGTTGTACAAGAGAGACCACACATGAAGAAGAGGAGAGAGAACTCTTTTTACATGACATGAGAAATGGCTAAAGAGCCATGATAAGAAGAAGGCAGCAGCCTGCCTAAAATACAGTGAGCCAAATATTAAAAGAAGTGTTTGGTTAGAGAAATATGGTGGCAACCATGAAAGGAGAAAAATGGCTAGGAGCAACCATGTTCATATAGACCATTTTTAAGGAAAGAAAGATTGAAAAGATGGCAATGAGATGCCATTAGCACGTCATGACAAGATGGTTTTCAATCAAAATTCAAATTTATGTGAGAGTTTCAAAGTTAAAGAGGAGTGTTGGAAATAATTTTGAAGTTTTTATTTAAAGTAATTTTTAGTTCTTTTAGGTGTGTCCTAGATATATGCATGTAACTATCCAAGATGTATTTATCTTTTACGTCTTTTGAATTATCCGAGATTAGTATAGATAAGTATTGTAAATCTAAGTATAAATCTATATGGACTTACTATTTAAAGGAGTAATTAATGTAATACGAATAAGATTTGGATTTCATCATGCTTCCCATGTTCCCATTACTTTTCTCCTTCACATATGTGGAGTTTTTGGGATGTCTGACCCGTATTTCATATTCATACCAGCTATGTCGTGTCGTGTTGATCCAGATGCTTTCGGAGCATCAGAGTTCTGGATTAGTATTATGTTTAATTTTTAAGTAATCTATGATTACACAACGGAAAAAGAAGTTTTTACGTAATCTCTTTTCTTTTCTTATGTTACAGACCCTGAAATCACTTCTTGGCGGTCAAGGTATTGACATAGGTACAATCAATGTGAATGTCGTCAACAAGATTGGATTAACTGCTAGGGACATGTTAGATGTCTCACAAAAAATGCAGGCTGACGCTGGTGACTTCATGCTCAGGGAATTGCTTCACGGTGCTGGAGCATTAAGAGCAAGGGAACTTGGAACTGTTGTTGATGTTCAAGTTACTCGTATCTCTAGCACCGTATCAGAATCATTGAGTCAAAATTCAGAGCATTTCTTACTTAAGGTGGCTAAACATTTAGATCCAGTGAAGCACTACAAGAAACTAGCTAAAGAAGTTCAACAGGCTCCCCCAGGAACACAAAACGTATTGTTGGTTGTGGCAGTACTTATTGCAGGTATGGCATACCAAGCCATCTTAAACCCTCCTGGTGGCATTCGCACCGAAGAACTTGAAGATGGGACGGTTTACTATTATGCTTGGATGGCTTCAGGAAAAGGGCGTGAGTTTATTTTCTTCATGGCTTCCAACACTATAGGCTTTTTTGCGTCGATTGTGGTGATCAATTTAATTATTCAGGAGTATCCACTCAAGTCATTACTGGGGCTAGCTTTGCGTTGTATGGTGGCAAATTATATTTCTGGGTTTCTTCTTATTGGTCCGACTAGCGTGTCTATCACCCGTAGCGCGTTATTGGGAATAGTAATTGTAGTATCGGTCGACTTAATTCGCTTCAGCTTCCGGTTACTCAGTAGATGGTCCAAAAAAATAAGAGAACAGATGCTTCATTAGACCGTGGAGCCAGCGCCGGACTTGAGGTGAAAAATGATGCAGCTGAATAACTCTGCTGCCACAGAGTAAGATATGGTAAGTTTTGTGTTACTCGAATCCTAAACATCGTTGTATGGACTCAAAATCTGCAAGCCCGTTATAAGTATTTGGCAGTTTGTGAACTGATAAAATTTTACTTCCTGGACGCATGCTTGGGAATACATCTAGTTTTTGTACCCATGAATTGTTGCAGGGACAGTGAAAAATTACACGAATTTAGGCATCTTAAAAGTGTTTGAGCTGAAAAAAGAATGGCAAAGTAAAATATCTAGCGAATGTGGTTGATTGAGCATCTTTCAAAATTTTGAAGAAAAAAGGCACAAAAATTGTATGCTTCATCATGATCTCTCGGTAGGTAGTCCATTACTGACGACACATAGAGACAACCATGCTATATAGGGAATAACAAACACCTTACGCAACTTGGTAAACATGGTATGGGAATTTAAGATGCCATTTGAATTGAATTCTATGGAAAATCTAGATTTTAGAATTCAAAGATTGGTACTAATGTTCACCAAGAAAAATGAAAATAACAATCAATACAAAGTAGACATCATCCAGTTGTATCAAATATCAATTTATAAGCAAGAGGTTAACAGAGAAACATTGTGTCATAATCCATTTTTGGGTCACTCCCAAATCCATTTCCTTTTCTTTCAAAAAAAAAAAAAAAAGATATGGTGCCGTTTTAAACGGCAATGTGCATATTCTTCTCCCCTCAGAGACAGGGGAGAAGAAGATTTTTGAAAATTTTTCTCGCTATTCTTCCCCTCTCTCTCTTTCCCCTCCCACTTGCACAAAACCCATACCTATAAGTCCATGCCGCCATGATGAAGAAAACAGGAAACCATGCCTTGCCAGCAGCTCCCATCACCCACCTTACCCTGCGCCAAGGCAGGGGTAAGGTGACCCTCTCCTCCTCTGCTTATAAATACCAGAGGAGGAACCAACACTAAGGGGGGCGGGGGCAAAAATTCTGGAGAAGGAGAGAAGCAAATGACAGATTCAGGGGGGGGGAATTTTTTGAGAAAAGAGGGAAGCAAGCAGGAAAGAAGCAGAAACAGGAGGGGGGAAAGGTTTTGAAAACAGAAAAGAGGGGTGAACATTTGAAAACAGAGAAGGAAGGAGAGATTTGAGAAGGAACAGAGAGAGGAGGACATTGTTGACAGAGGAAACACACAGGGGAAAAGAAGAATTGCAGCAGCTTGCCTCTACTCCTCACCTGCGCCCCCCACAGCAACTCCACTGGTCAGCAACCGCCAGCAGCGCCACCCACCGTCAGCCTCCCACCATCTTCCTTCCCTGCTGCAACACTGTGAAAAAGAAGAAAAAACAGCAGCACTGGTTGCCACAACCACTGAGCCGCGACAATAACTCCTCCGCCACCAGCAGCGCCACCGTCAACCTCTAACCATCTTCCTCCCCCTGCTGCAACACCCTTGAAGAAGAAGGAGCCGGCACCTCTGCACAGACGGAAAAACAGCAGCAGACGCTGCCCGCCACCGCAGAGAAGAACCACCATCACTACGCCAACAACAGCAGCAACCATTAGAAATAGAAGAAGAAAGGAGAAGCAGCAGACAGAAGCGGGGAGAAGAAGAAACACTGAAAAAACAGAAACAGAGGAGAACAGATCAGAAGAAAAAAACACAGAGAAGAAAAGAAGGCCGACCACCGTCCAAGCCGTTCTCCAGTCAGCAACCGCCAGCAGCAGCAGCACCGTTAGCCGCCGCCAGGTCTGCTTTCCCCGCCTCTCCCTTCTTCCTTCTTCTTCTTTCCCATGCAGGTTCCACTGTTCATGCGAACTTTGGGCCGGATCAATTCTGGCTCAGCCCAAATTTCTGGGCCGGTTCCGGCCCGTCCAAAAAAATTCCAAAAAAATATTTTCATCAAAATCTGTGATTTTTTTAGCAAAATTTGTCTCTACTGTTGATGTACATGATTATTTCCTCCAAGAAATAGGTATATTCTTCGTCAAGAGCTTCATCAGCCCCATTTCCGTTTCAAACTTCTCAGGAAGCCAGTCTTTGGCCATCTCTACATAGTTCGGTTCCAAAATCCAATATTACAACCAACAAAACTCGCCTCTGGTCTGATTCTCTATAAGAAGCTGTACTTCGTATATATGTATTAGGGAGAATCTGCACTTGAGATCACCTTTGTCTTCACATGAGATGCACGTAAGGATTTATACACGTCGATGGATGCTTTCTTTAAATCATAAATCCAGGCTATTGAAATATGAATTCATCATCGTATATAATCATATCAAAATTTGCTATAAAACTCCTTACTCTCATATGAAATTCAACTGTTATGAGTCTCTTGTTAACATTTAACAACTTCCATTCAGCATGAGATTTAATTGCATGATCTTATCTTAACAATAACTTGGACAACCCAACACATAACATTGGATCAAATTAGTTTTTTTCTTTTTTGGATTCTCAATACTTAATAAGGAAATGAGATTCGTAAGAAACTAATTTGGTCCGACAGTACGCGTTAAGCTATTCAAGTCATTGTTATCGTGTTACCATACAAGTATACCTCAAGTCGTGGCTTTAGGCCTAACTCTTACACTTTACCATAGAAAGTGGAGAATTCATGGGAGAACACAATCTTCATAACCATTAGGAGCAACAATAGGAGGTCAACAACCAAAATAGTTTTTTTGTATTTAAGGAAATCATTACCAGAATTCTTATATTTACCAACAGAATTTTCCGTCGATATTTGTACTATCATTTCATTGGCAATTAATTTACCGACAGAATCACAGATGAAAATACTCCGTCGGTAATTTTTTATCTGTCGATAAGTCCGTCGGTAATAACAAAATATTATTACTGATGGATTTACTGATGGAAAAAAGAGGCTAAAAAAAATTATTCGCTTCATTCGATCGGTATTTCTCTCGGAAAGTTTGTCATATAACCAACAACAATATTGTGTGCAATTTCGTCGGTGATTGTTTAAAAATATTTTTTTTAAAAAAATCTATTTAACAAAACTAGAAAATAATTAAATTAATATAAATCAACACTCCATAATACTCAGAACTAAGTTGCTTAGAAAAAAAAAGAAGAAAATAAACTCAAACAAATTTGCAACAAATAAATAAACAACAACAACAAATAAATAAATCAATTAAAAATTGATCTCATATGAAAAAAAAAATCCTACAACAACATTCATACAATTATTAAGAACAGAAAAATTTAAAAATAAAATAAAAAACAAATATAATGAAAAAAACACAAAAAAAAAAATTTACCTTAATGTAGTTGCGAGTGAAGCTGAGAAGAGAAAAACAAAATAAATTCATAAAATATGTTAATTAAAAAAAACTAAAAAGAGAAAAGAAGAAAAAATAAAAAGGCATGCATGAGCGTAGAGGAGAAGAGAAGGAGTTTAGGAGAGAAAGAAAGAAAGGGACGTTAATGTTTTTTATATGAAAAGAAGAAGAAGAAAAAAAAAGGCCTGTTTGTTGTGAAATGAGAGATTCTAGTTTTTTTATTGGGATATTTTACTGATTATTTTACCGACGGATAATTAAATATTAATATTTTTAATTATTCTGTCGGTGATTCTGTCTTTAATATTTAATTTAAATTTTCAATATAATATATTTTTTTAATATTGAGACGATAATATTTTGAGTTTTATAGCTTAACCCGCTAAACCCGAGTTATGGACTCCATTGAGTTTAATAACTTTGTTTTTTTAAACTATTGAGTAAAGAACAATTTAAATTAAAAGCAATGCATCATTGAGTAATGAAATTTAAATTAAAAAGAAAAAAAGAAGAAGAGGGACCTACTTGTATTGTTTACATGAACGGTGCAAGCAGGTGATTTCGCCTTAATTCTTGATGTTGTTGTTAGTAACAGTAGCCGTAATAACAATAGTAAAATAAGAAAGAAAGGTGTCAACAATAATAAAAACAAATTATTTAAAGAAACAGAGGCAATAAACTATAAAAAAATTGTAAAAATATCAATTATTCTTTATATTATTTTTTTACGATATACATCAGTTTCGATATAAATAATTATTTAAAATCTAATTGAAAATAAATTTACTTATAATATATAAAGTCTAGTCCAAAAATTATTTTACCCTTAATACCCAAGAGAAATCATAAGAAATATATAATAATTTATTTTATTTTTCATGATATTTTGGATTTCCAAATGGACGACCACAAATCCAGCCCTAAACCTTATATTTTTTTATTAATAAACCTATTTTTGGAAGAATGAAAAAGATGGATTATTTTGTTATTGATTTTTTAGCCAAAAAAACTGAAATTTATGCTCGTGAAAATTATCCAGTAATTAAAGATGAAAAAATAAAAAATAAGCCCCAAATATCAATACCCCGAATTCCCAAAACAAATTAAACTACCTAAAAAACACAAAACACCTCCTCAAATAACAAAAGTAGGGTTTTATAGCTCTTTACCGCCTATATATAACTTCTTAACACCCCTGTTTCTCCTCCATTATAGCAGGCTCCACACCTCCAAAAACCCTGTTTTCATCACTCAAATCCTTTCAAAAACTTATCTTTTAACAAAATTCTCTCTGAATGATGCCTCCTAGGCTTCACTTGTTACCATTCACTGAAGAATAAAGCCCCAATGCTCGTGCTAAAACACCTGCCGTTCAGTGTTGCAGTTTAGCCTCTTGTACCTTTTTCCACGGCTTATCTGTGTCAAATCAACGACTACATCTCTTATTTTTTTAAATTTCTCTTTTTTTCATCTGGCTATGTGTTTTTTTTTTGCCTCTCTATACCTCTAACTTGTTTTTTGAGAACTATGGTGGAAATTAAGCTAGTCACTGAGGCAAAAATTGAGTCTTTTTGGTGGTGTTCACGTGGGGGCTTATGCCCTTTGTGTCAGTGGTTTTGCCTCTAAAAAATCCTTCCGAATTCATCAAGTTTTGATTGTTTTATGTTATTGAATTTATTGATGATTATTATTATAATTTTAAAATAAAAATAAAAATAGTTGACTTGATGCAAGGTTGGAGTCATACATCATGTTGATTATTAAACTGAATGAATATAAAAATAAAAATAATTATTTTTATAATTTAAAACTCAATATAAATAATGATCTAAAACAAGATTTTGATTAGCAAGGTTCATCCAAATCAATATATAAATAAATATAGTTGTTATAATTTTTTTAAAATCTTATCCAAGAGTTGATATGAGACCAGACCTAGTCATGAGTTAGGAGGAGGGTCAATCTAAGTTGATCTAAATTAAAAATAAATAAAAACAATCTTGTTTTGATAAAAACAAATCATAAGTTTTTTATTTGTGTTTTATCTGGGTAAACTTAATTGTAGGTTAACTTGAATTTTTAACTGGGTTAAGTTAGATTAATTCTTTAACTAATTGTTTTTACTCGTGTCTTGGCTAATGCTAACCAAATACAAAATAAAATAAATTATTTAGTCTTAAAACACACTAAACATAAAAGTAAATTAATTTTTTTTTTATCTCTGTTGTTCAAATTGAGTTTTAACTACACTCTTTACACCTTGTCAGTGGAATTAGGGTCTGAAAAACTCGACATTGGGTGTTGTCATCAGCTTCATTTCCTTGATAACCCACTACATCGGAGTTAAATCATAGCAATACATCATTAATTCATTAATTTCTCAAAATGTTTATGTACTGCTGTTTTATATACCCATTTTCCTCCTTTTTTTTATTATGGTTTTTCTTGTGCCTGTCGTAAAATTTTCCTTTGTTACTTAATTTTTTATTTTTTTATTTTTGTTCTCGTAAAAGAATGTTTTGCATTTCATGAGAATGATTTCGGTTAAACAAAAAGTTGGGAAGGTGAATGAAGTTGCAATGTGTAGAAATTGAATTAAGTCCGAATTACCATTCAGCAATTAATGGAAATTATAATCAATATATATATTAGAAATTCAAGTCCTTGGAAAATTATGGCTCAGTGCCATTCATCTAGAATCAATGGTGAACTTGTGAGCCGTCATTAAATGATCTCTATATTGAAGGTGTTACCATTTCCCAAGTGCCAAAATTGAATTTTTCGATCATTGTACTCGTGAAAAGCAAGGTAAAATATCTTGATAAATAAAGCCAACGTTACAGCGGATGCCATCAAGAAGATGACGAGAAAATAGTTTATAACACGAGCTAAATGAGAATCAATAATCTTCTTCAATATCAGACTCTTTTAAAGTCTGTTGTGAAGTGTTTATTTTCAATATTTTAAAATGGTGCGGAATTGAACCTTGAATGCCTTGTACGCGAAGAAGATGAAGGCTACACCAATGAAACAAGTCGTGATTGCAAGCCATAATGATGGAGCTAGCACTGCATAACTTCCTGTGATGAATGCGATGACCATTGCTGGGATGGCACATATGATTAAAGTAGATGTCCAATCAGAGAAGTTTTCTTTTATATCTTCTTCCACTTGACCTCTTTTTCCAAGCAGTGGCCAATAAAAGTGCATGAAGAGAGCAGAAGTTGAGAGAACCATTGCCATTGCATCTGATTTAACAAAGACTGCAAAAGCAGCATTTTTAAGAAGAACTGCAGTGCCTTGTTCATTCTTGTAACCGCCCGCCAGGCATGGTGAAAGCAGCTGCAAATGTTACTGTTGCTACGAGTGCCGCTACAACTATATGAGCCTCCATTCCTCTCTCAGTAATAGAGAGGTCCTCTTTTTTCATCATAGTTATGGGCCGTTGAAGCGGTCCACTCCGTACATCTTTCAATGATTCCAAAATCTTGTTCTGCAACAAGTTTCGGCTATGAAATTAAACGAATCTTTCTTTTCCTATATCATCTGTAGACTCTCAACTTTTGTTTGCTATCATAATTCATAACGAGTTTGAAATCAAGTAATTTTGTTTCTTTTAGCTAGCAACAATATATATTGCTTTTCTTGCTACGAGGGCTGTTAGTTTTTTAGTTTTAAATTGTTTTTAGATATGATTTAAAAGTGTAAAAATAAAAAAATTATTTTAATCAATTAAAATATCAAACACACCATAAAACAAACAAATAAAGAAACCAACATCAGTCTAGGGACAAAGCAAATAGTGTTAATCAATTATAAGTGTTGAAGTTGAAGGTATAATTTTGTTATATTGCCAAAAGGATTTCTATTCTATTTTTATTTTATTTTAAAAAAAAATGGAGAAAAACCAAGTTAATTTATGTTTGATTGAATGAATATTGTAAATTCTCTTGATGCGTCCTTTGATATTTATGAAAATAATCTTACATCATTCCTATGACAATTTAAATTTAATTTGTTTTGGTAAGTTAGCGAGCTTTTTCAAATGCAAAGACTCTTTCGCGTGTACGAGTGCGACTCGTTAAAAAGTCAAATCGAGGGAATTACCTTTTCTTCAGGAAAATTTCCTACCAAGATGTCATCAACGCTGAGGTTTTGCTTGTTAAGGCCACACATCTTCTTGTACGCATGTCTCCAATCACTACTCAAATACTTCTGGGGGAAATTGCCGAAAGCAGCAAATAGATGCAATGGTGTGTTTCCATCGTTATCCTTCTCGTATATAAGTTTGTCAAATTTAGGAATCAATTGAGAGATATAATAGATAGCTCCAATTCCTTTTAGAGTTATGGCAGCATAGTGAAGGGCATTCCAACCTCTGCTATCCACTAGTTCACAACAAGCTGGACAAGTGGTCATAATCTGTGTCATTGCTGGCAGATTGCCTCGAACGACGGCCATGTGAAGGGCAGTTCTCTTCTCTGAATCAACAATGTAGGCTGCGGACGCATCATGTTTTAGTAATACTCTTACTGTTAGAAAACCATTCAATAAAGGGGAAAAGGCAGCGTAGTGAAGTGGTGACCACCCGTCATCGTCGGTTCTTCTCGTCAAGCTCTTCTCTCTTTTTAATATCTTTCTTGCTGTCTCTGCAATAAACCATAAAAAAAAATATGGTACATATTAGGTAATAAATGAATAATATTATGGTTAATGCGTAATCTACGCTACTAATTTAGTGATAAGTTAATATTTAATTTGGCATTTTTCTCTCTTTAATTGTATTATAAATGCCCTTTCTTGATTTCTACGTTCTTTGGTGATCTAATAGTCGCTATTCAATATTGTTTATGCATCATATTTCTTTTTTTTGTTTCTTATTATTTCGTCATATTTAAAATAATAATATGGAAATGTCAACACCTCCAAACCTCAAAACTATAAACAACAAGAATAAAGTTCAATATTATTATGAGCCTTTAATTATCATTTTAACGTAGAATCCAATAGTCTTACTAATCTAATAATTCATTTGTGTTTTTTTTATATTTATTTATGTATGGGAAATTCATTGTCTTTAATTTAACAAACATACAACGAATATTTTTGTTTTTTTTTTTTGTTTTCCTTTATTAACTTCTATATCAAATAAACGAAGAATTTGACAAATGAACAATAAATGAAAAGAACAATATCTTAACGGTTAAAATAAGATTTTTTAAGAAACTGAAAATAAATGACTTTAAATAAAAAGAAACTAAAATCTAAAAAATACAATATATTGTGTACTAAGCAGATAAGGGTTTTTCTTGAATAAAAAACGAATTTAGTTTTTTTATTTATTTTACACCTTAAATTATGTAGGGACTACTTAAAAATTATAAGTTACATCAGGATTTGTTTGTATTGAGTAAAAATTTAGAAACACTTTAAATTTGGTATTAGATTATAAAGACAAAGTACAATAAAATGGCAAACAGAAGATTCCATTAATCCTATGACACTTTAAATTGTCTATCTGACTGCTGAATTTTGCTTAGTTAAACCATCCGCTATAGAATTGTCTGGCCGACTGCTAAATTGTGACCGTGCATAAATCATATATGAATTAAAATCAAACAATCGTGTCAGGATAAAAAATAAAATCTTACCATGATCACCATGCATGGCTGCCGCGTGTAGTGCGGTTCTGCCATGAGAACCACTATATTCCACTGACTTGCAATTACTCAAGATTTCGTCGATCACTTTTTTTCTATTTTCTTCATGTCTTTTGAACTTCCTATTAAACCTTACATTGGCAGCAATATAATCATAATTAGATATATGTGATTTTTATTAACATTTTAAGTCCAATAAATACTGATGTAGCAAGATTTTTTTGATGTACACGAGAGTTAAAGTATCAATATTCTCTTTTATAAGAGATTAAAAAAAACGCTAACATTATCAAATTTCTTTTCCTTTTCATCTTATTTTTTTCCTTCAAAACTCTCTTGCCTTTCTGGGAAGTTTGCTTTATAAAAGAGAATTAAAAAATGTTCACAAACCTCATATTGGCAGCAATATAAAGTGGAGTTTCTCCATGAACATTGGCGGAATATGAAAACTCAGGGTCCTCTTTAGTCAATATTTCCACCACTTGGGCTTGGATATTCCGAGCTGCCACATGCAACGCTGTATCTTCCTCTTCATTCGTCATCCTCAACATCTTCTTTTCTTCTGCTGGCCCGTTCTCAGGATCTATAGCTAGAGTTTTTGCGCGGTCAATCAGGACTTTCACTGCATTGGAATGCCCATATCTTGCCGCAAAATGTAGTGGGGTTTCGCCTTTAGTATTGGCTTGCAATAGCAGTTGTGGACACATATCAATAATTTGGCCAACAAAATCAGTGGATTCTGATCCTCTACGTTGGTTTTCTAAGTAAACATGAAGAATTGTGTTTTTTTTTGGAGTCAATAGCTCAATGAGAGAAGTTGGAAGACGATCCTTAAATGGGTTGATGTTGCCTGCTTCTGCAGCTTTGTACAATTTTGGTTCCATGTAAGTGATGCTATTCATTTGTTGATCAGAGGAATTCATCTTGTATGACTGTTGTTTGTTGAAAATGGTTGTTGATAGAAGTAACTATTTTGGCTAGTTCCATTTACTAGCTAGGCTTGTAAGCCTATTTATACTAATTCATCAATATGGAAAAATAAATAAATAAAGCAGAGGAAGCTGTCTGAGTTCTGTGAGAGAATAGAATAAAAATGAATTAAGAAGTTTCAACTAATGATTTAAATTTTTATATGTTCAAAAAATATAAAACAAATTATAAAAATAAATTTAAATTTTTAAGTTGAGATGGTTATTTAATATTTTCAAATAATAAATGATTTCTTAAAAAGTTAAATTACATGCTTAGGAAATAGTAGACGAGTACAGATGGAAATAAAAAAAAAATGAAGAGGAAACCATTGTGATATAAGTCTTCTGGGATACATTATTTTGAAGTAAGATATGCTTTAGCACAATCATATTTCGTTTTTTTTTCACTTTTTGTTGCAATTTTCTCTGCCTTGCTGGGAAATTATGCAACATAGGTAGTAATTCAAAAAATTATTAAGAACACAAAATTGAACAAAAATAATGACAAAAAAACCAAAATAATGCAAAAAAAAAAAAAAAACACACACACACACACACAAAAAAAAAAAAAATAAATGAAAAATTATTCCCTTAATGGCATACTTAATTCCAGCTAAGAATTAAAAAACAAAAAGAAAATAAAAGAAATAAATTGTTAATAAACCCAAAAATAAATAAATAAATAAAGATAATATACCTGAGAATGAGAAGAGAAGAGGAGGCTTGATTTCGGCTGAGAAGGAGAGAGAGAGAGAGAAGATAATTGTTAGTTGAGAAGAAGAGAGAATTAAGAAGATGATATCTCCTTTGTTCTGATTCTGGTCGTTTTAATTTAGATTTACCAACGAAATTATCAGCAAACTATTAAATATTAATATTTTTAATATTTCCAATGGTGATTTTGTCTGTAAAGTCAAATGAAAATTTCTAACTTGTATGAAAATTCTTAGAAACCTCTCCAACTATCACCAATGACTTTTAAGTCCATCGGTTATTCCGTTAGAAAAAAAAAGTAAATAGTCAACAATTACTAGAAGCAGTAATTATTAGCGTATTGGAATTCTTATAGTCATTAGAATATAATGATATACACATTTTGTCAGTATACCCGTGTGTAATGTACACCATGAATAGTGATAGGGAGAAGGGAAACATTTTCCATCGTCACTAGAACATACCAACAAATACATTTTGTCGGTATACCCGTGTATAATGTACATTATGTCAGTATTTTCATCATTGTAAAACAATGTTTGATGCTAAATTGTATATGTATTCCTTATCTATCCATCTTACAAATACTTAAATTCACAAGTGCACATACAACACAGTAACAATAGCTCACATTACAATAATAAAACAAATATTTCCTTGTCATTCAACAATAAATTAACATCATTGTCATTATATTGAAGTGAGTTTCATCCATAAATACTACATTATAATTTATGACATTATATATTTGTGTTGTGCAAATTAATCAGAATTTTCTTCTTGTTCGTTAATTGACTCGTCTTCATCTCCATCATAATCTTATACATTGATTTCATCATTATCATCATCTTCATCAACTTGTGAATGTCTGCGAAAGCTCAAAACATCGTTCAACTCCTTAGCATCAGCATCAACATCAACATCAACATCAACATCAACATCAACAAAAATATTATTGACTATGTGAAATTTTAAATTTTCTTCTAAGTCATTAAACAAAACAACTTGATATGGATCAACTAACTTCTCAAGTTAAAAGACATCATCTCCCACAGTTAATTCATTGTTCTCATCCTGAACAACCTCGATATGACCCTTGAGTTTGGTTTTCACTACGAATAATCAATCAACTTTTGAATAATCATTTCTAAAAAAAATGGTGTATATGTAAAAAACTTATTAGTATTGCTTGATACAAACAAAGACATCGTCGAAGTTGTAGAGTCTAGACTTTGAATTAATTTCAACCAAACCATGATGGTGATCTTCTCTGATTCCTCTGTTATTGGTGTCATACCAATATCATTTAAATAAAAATACTTTATCATGCTCGTTATAATATTGCAATTCACTTACCTCTTCTAACTTCTCATAATAGTCAACTTCAAACTTATTAGAAGTCAATCCCTTAACACAAAGCCTACTATTATGTCTTTCTACCCTGCCTATATTTTTTAATATGAAACACATGTCCATTGATGAAATACCAGTTGTAACACTTCACATTTGTTTTAGGATCTATACTTAGTAAAGATAAGTAACACTTGCATTCCCTCCAAATTGATAAACATGATACATGAAATACAACCATGAACAATTAACGAGAAATGTGTAATGAAATTAAGTATCCCAAAAGATAAGAATAATTAAACAGCACTTATATATGTTTTGAACCATGTGGAAAACTGTTCATTTTGTAATCGAAATATTTGAGATTCAGTCTGCTATGAATTTTGGAACAATAAAAATTGATGATGTTTCCTATAGAATTCAATAATGTATCATTTTATAATATTATAAGAGATAAATTGATCGAGAATAAAGATATGTTAAGTAGTATACTTACTGAATAAAAGATTTCAATTCGGTTAAATAGTTTGTGAATTTTATTTCTCACAAATATTTTCCCTCACAATATTTTTTAGTACAGGTCGTCTAGAATGAGATAATATTAACAAACTCCCACTAAACAACATTTTATGAACATGTACATGATATTTTATGTAGAATGAAATGTTATTATATACATTGAAATGTTGTTTTATTTTAGGGTGTGCATAACTTCCTAGAAAGTCAAAGTATCAACGTTTTCTCTTATAAAAGAATAAACAAAAGTGCAAAAATAATCACATCTCTTTTCCTTTTCACTTTTGTAATGCGAAATCCTTTACCTTGCTAGGAAGTTATGCTTTACACAAGGAAATGAAGAATAAAAAAAATTTAAATTTTTTTTATTGTCCTTAAAAAACAATTACGTAGACAAATGAGGTTTATTCATATGATAGAAGCATTGCATCTCCTATATATAATATATTTATTATATCACTATAATAAATATATTATAGTGATATATTAGATATGTTGTAAAATTAAATATAATAAATAGAATCAAACTATAACTTAAGGCGTATATAGACCTGTTTTAAAAGATATTTTCTCAACACAAGGCTGTCCTCCAGGATCCAACAACTTCTTCATCTAAAGACGAGAGTTACAGAAACAACGACAAAGATAGAAAAGAAATACTAGCAAACCTTGCAAATACAAAAAAATAATAATATGATTTTTTTTTTCTTTTGCTATATTTGATTGTAAGAGTAGATGGTATATATAGGCTACTAACATGTAATAGCTAGGTACAAAATAAATTAGAAAATTAAAAAATTATTACAATAGTTAAAGAAATAAAAGAGGTGTTAGGGAATTAAAAAGTTATGGCTATTAATAAAAATTAAAAAAAAAAGAGTTGTTAAAAAGAGTTAGAGCTGTTAAAAAAATATTCACAAAAATCTGATTTCTTTGTAACCCATTTCCATTAGCACAGATATTACATTATTTAAAAAACTTGTGACCATTTTCAAATGCAAATTTAAAATTGTTTTGAAAAAATTAATAATATATATATAGTCGCTTATTGGTCGCAAAATATTGATGATAAAATTCCTATTTTGTATGGAATAATTAATTTTTCTAATTAGATAGTTATTGCTAACTAATATTATAGTGATCATCATAATTTTTTTTAAATAATTAATTTTCATAAAAAAAAAAACATTAACAACAATAATAATCATAATTTTCAATAATGAAACAAAAATTTTAGCTAAAATTTGGGAACATTAATTACAACCAAAACAATCAGTACTAGATTTGCTATCAAATAAAGTTCTGTTGAATTTTTTTAAAAAAAATATAATAATTTTTTGGAATGATTTGCTAATCACAAATAGAAAATAAAGAGTTTAAAAACAAAATGTGATCCAATTTTTTAGTTTCATTCACTTCACTGAATAGAGTTTTATGAATGTATACATAGCATATACAGTAAAATGTTGTTTTAGTTTAGTATATGTTTCTATGGGGGGTTGTGTGTGTTTGATTTAATTACTTTTTAAGTCCGACAAATATTGATGTAGCGGGAAGATAGAAAAATTGCAGAAAGGAAGAATGTAGTTTTTATTATTCTGTACTAGACAACATATATAATCAAAACGGTTTGTATTTAAATACATCAGTACAAGAGTAAGAAAAGGAGGTATGCATAATTATAGCAGATATTCTTCAAGAGTTACAGCACAAGATTTATCAAGATTATGGCAGATCATCAGGAAGCTTGATTAGGGATTTTCTGAATATAAGCTTCCTTCTTAGAAGCATTTTCCTTATCAGAAACCTTAACACGAGATATTTAGATATATACGAGGGTCAAAGTATCGATATTCTCTATTTATAGAAAAGAAAAAAAAGATTAAAAAAAAAAGAGCTAACACAATCACATTTCTTCTCCTTTTTTTTTTGTTGCGAAATCCTTTGCCTTGCTAGGAAGTTTAAAAGAGTAAGAAAAGGATATATGCATAATTCTAGGAGATATTCTTCAAGAATTATAGCAGAAGATTTATCACGATCACGGCAAATCATGAGGAAGCTTGATTTGGGATTTCCTTCACGTAGGATTCCTTCTCTGAAGCATTTTCCTTATCAGAAACCTTAACACGAGATACTTAGATATATACGAGTTTCAAGGTATCGATATTCTCTATTTATATAAAAGAAAAAAAAGATTAAAAAGAAGATCTAACATAATCACATTTCTTTTCCTTTTCTTTTTTGTGTTGCAAAATCCTTTGCCTTGCTAGGAAGTGTAAAAGAGTAAGAAAAGGAGATATGCATAATCCTAGCAGATATTCTTTAAGAATTATAGCATAAGATTTATCAAAATAACGACAGATCATGAGGAACCTTGATTTGGGATTTCCTGAACGTAAGCTTCCTTCTCTGAAGCATTTTCCTTATCAGAAACCTTTACACGAGATACTTAGATATATACGAGTGTCAAGGTATCGATATTCTCTATTTATATAAAAGAAAAAAAAGATTTAAAAAAAAGATATAACATAATCACATTTCTTTTCCTTTTCATTTTTGTGTTGCAAAATCCTTTTCCTTGCTAGGAAGTCTAAAAGAGTAAGAAAATGAGATATGCATAATTCTAACAGATATTATTCAAGAATTATAGAATAAGATTTATCAAGATCACGACAGATCATGAGGAAGCTTGATTTGGGATTTCCTGAACGTAAGCTTCCTTCTCTGAAGCATTTTCCTTATCAAAAACCTTAACACGAGATAGTTAGATATTTACGAGTGTGATCAAAGTATCGATATTCTCTATTTATAGAAAAGAAAAAAAAGATTAAAAAAAAAGCTAACATAATCACATTTCTTTTCCTTTTCGTTTTTTGTGTTGCAAAATCCTTTGCCTTTCTAGGAAGTTTAAAAGAGTAAGATAAGGAGATATGCATAATTCTAGCAAATATTCTACAAGAATTATAGCATAAGATTTATCAAGATCACGACAGATCATGAGGAAGCTTGATTTGGGATTTTCTGAATGTAAGCTTCCTTCTCTGAAACACATTCCTTATCAGAAACATTAACACGAGATTGTTAGATATATACGAGTGTGATCAAAGTATCGATATTCTCTATTTATAGAAAAGAAAAAAAAAGATTAAAAAAAAAGCTAACATAAACACATTTCTTTTCCTTTTGTTTTTTTGTGTTGCAAAATCATTTGCCTTGCTAGGAAGTTAAAAAGAGTAACAAAAGGAGATATGCATAATTATAGCAGATATTCTTCAAGAATTATAGCATAAGATTTATCAAGATCACGGCAAATCACGAGGAAGCTTGATTTGGGATTTCCTGAACCTAAGCTTCCTTCTCTGAAGCATTTTCCTTATCAGAAACCTTAACACGAGATACTTAGATATATACTAGTGTCAAAGTATCGATATTCTCTATTTATAGAAAAGCAAAAAAAGATTAAAAAAAAGCTAACATAATCACATTTCTTTTCCTTTTTGTTTTTTGTGTTGCAAAATCCTTTGCCTTGCTAGGAAATTTAAAAGAGTAAGAAAAGGAGATATGCATAATTGTAGCAGATATTCTTCAAGAATTATAGCATAAGATTTATCAAGATCACGACAGATCACGAGGAAGCTTGATTAGGGATTTTCTTAACATAAGCTTCCTTCTCTGAAGCTTTTTCCTTATCAGAAACCTTAACACGAGATACTTAGATATATACAAGTGTCAAAGTATCGATATTCTC
>Ga0325411_1002696_pt1 | contig 20074 bp, 9 predicted proteins | sample PopdelMetagenome_13_FD_206181 | JGI IMG/M metagenome (GOLD analysis project Ga0325411, IMG submission 206181) | Populus deltoides microbial communities from Bellville, Georgia, United States - Xylem-PdIQD-R4 | ecosystem: Host-associated > Plants > Phyllosphere > Stem > Wood/Secondary xylem...
CAAGACTTTATTCTTAAACCATTTTGGCTACCTGCGAGTGTAACGTTTTTAACCATCTCATTTTGCACACCAGACTCTTCAAGATCCTTGCCTAGACTCCCATTGCTCCATTTAATGACAAAAAATCTTACTATAGTTACCACAGTAATTTTCAAAGAAATGTTTATGAGTTAATTATGAGTTTGTAGTCTAGCTATCAACCATGCCCCTCCTCTCCCTTACAGATATCAGTTTCGATTCTCTCCTTTGTAATCCATAGAAAACAAATAAGAAATGTATATAAAATTGTTTTTATTACCTTGTTCATGACAGGACCACATGCAACATTTTCGATAGATAAATTAGTGGTGCCGACACCAATTGATAAAAATTTTCTCGTGTTTTTATTTTTTGTGTTTAGTATAGTGACACCAGTAGATAATTGCACGTGAATACCATCTGTATCTGGGCTTTTACGGGAAGCCGAGAGCGTCACTCCTTGCATATTTATATTTTGGCAAGCCATTGATGACTATATGAAATATCTTAATCCCATGATCACTATACTTTTTGATTTGGTAAATCCAAATGACTACAAAATACACAACGAAATTAAGTCCGATTAATTTCTTTTTTATATTGAAATAAAAAACAAATCATAGTTAATTAAGAAATTAAAGAAGAAGGCTGTAGCATCTAGACCAGCTACTGAGCCCGAGGAACCTGCTGAAGCAGTTGCAGAGGCAGCGCGCAGGACCTGAAAAGGTTGAAGTCAATGGTGAGGTTCCTGTTCCAGTGAATGAAAAAGTTCGGAGAGAGAATACAGATTCATCTATGGAGGCTTTTGTAGCAGCAATGCCTTCCAAAGCTGCAGTTGAAGCCAGCTGAGAAACAACAACACTTCTCATTCGTCAGCCAGCAAGAGTAGCTGCTCGTGGGATACGTTTGTTAGTATTATAGAATTTACTTATATAGGAAATATTGTATATAGAAAATATTGTAGACATACTCTTGTGTGGTAACCTCCACCATTAGTATTGTATATTGCCCTACCTATATATATAGAAAAGGTTGGCTAACCATTAGGTTAAGCCTCCCAATTATTCTCAACTTGGTATCAGAGCCTTTTTACCGTCAGAACTCTTTTCTTCCTTCCTCTCTTTGCAGCTAGCCCTCTCTTTACTTTCTCTACATGGATTCTACTGCTACCGCCGACTTCTCCCTCTCCACAGGTGGTGTAGCACAGCTGGCCAGCCCTCGCCAAGTTGCTGCCGCTGGTGCCCTTTCTTCCCCACAGCAGCCTCCACCTGCAGAGCTTGTCTCTGATTCTTCCTCCCAAGTCCCTGCCGTTCCTTTACCTCTCATGGGAACTCACGCTACAGCTATTGTTCCTTTAGCGAACACTCACCAAGTTGTTTCGCTAAAGCTTACGAATACAAATTATCTCTATTGGAGAATGCAGATGAAGCCATATCTCCTTGGTCAAGGTGTTTTTCACTTTGTTGACGGTTCCGTGTCGTGTCCTCCATCTCATATTTTTGATAGCTCTGCTGGTTCTTCCTCCATCATCATCCCTTCTTTTCTTCGTTGGAAGCAACAGGATCAACTTATTTTGAGTGCTTTGCTCTCCTCTCTCTCCATGGATGTGTTGCATCTCGTGGTAGATTGTTCTACTTCGCATTGTGTTTGGCGCACTCTTGAGAAAGCGCTTGCCTCTCCGTCTAATTCTCGCATCATGCAACTCCATGGCTCCTTTCAAGACCTTCGGCAAGGTGACTCATCGGTTAGTCTATATATGCAGCAAGCCAAATCGTTATTTGACGAATTGACTGCTGCTGGTCGCCCCATGTCTCTTGAAGATTTCAATCTTTATGTGTTTCGTGGCCTTCGTGGTGAGTTCAAAGACTTGGTAACGAGTCTCATAACCAAGGCAGAACCACTATCCTATGCTGATCTTCACAGCCATCTTCTTACCCATGAATTGTTGCACAAGAACTCTTTCCATTCCATGGCTGTCGCTCCTTCTCTGCTGTCTTCTTCTTCTCTGCCGCAGCAGCCACCTCTGCTGCCAACACCACAGTTTTCTGCACACCATGCTATGTCTCATCACAGCCCTAACTTTAGCCGCAACTGGGGTCGCTCTAGAGGTAATTGGTGTCCCTACAGCAACCGTTCCACTCCCCAGAACAGGGGCCAATCTGCTGCAGATTGGCGACCAAACCACTAGCAGCAAACCAGGCGCAATTCTAGTGCTGGGCAGTGGTCTGGATAGCAGCATGTACACTGCCAATTGTGCTTTGGTTTTGGGCACACAGCTCCCCATTGTTCCCAGTTTCGTAGCAGCTCTCTGCAGCCTTCTGCTCATCTTGCTGTTGGGAATATCTCTACTGCGACTTGGTTCCCCGACACCGGCGCAAATCAACACGTCACACCTGATCTTGGAACTCTGACCAATTCTGCACCCTATCTTGGTAATGATTATTTGCATGTTGGTGACGGTAAGGGCCTTGACATATCCCATATTGGACATACTAAATTACATTCCCCAAAACGCATGTTTACATTATCTAATGTTCTCCATGTGCCTCACATTACCAAACCGTTGTTATCTGTTCAAAAATTCTATCGTGATAATCATGTTTATTTTGAATTTCACGCTTCGATGTTTTATGTGAAGGATCTCGTCACCAAGGAAGTTCTCCTTTCCGGTCAGAGTCATGATGGCCTTTATGTCCTTTCCGAGTCTTCTGCCACGTCAGTTCCTCAAGCTTTTTGGTCTCCTTGCATCTTCGCGACTGCCGACCTGTGGCATCGTCGTTTGGGTCATCCAACCCCTCGCATTTTCAATTTGTTAGTTTCCGGCAATAAAATCGTATGTACTTCTAGACGTTCTCTTACTCAGTGTCAAGCTTGTCCTTTAGGAAAGTCGTCTCGTTTGTCATTACGACCTACGGGTCACAAAACTTCTGCCCCATTTGAATTAATTTTTAGTGATGTTTGGGGTCGTGCCCCTATGTTTTCTTCTGATGGCTTCCGCTATTTTATTATTTTTGTCGATGCGCATACCAAACATATATAGTATTATCCGCTTGTTGCAAAATCTGATTTTTTTCCACTTTTCAACGTTTTCAAACACTTGTTAAGCGTCAGTTTTCTCTTAAAATTAAATCTGTTTAAACTGATTGGGGCGGTGAATATTGTAAATTAAATAAATTTTTTCAGACCATTGGTATTCATCATCGGTTAATTTGTCCTCATACTCATGAACAAAATGACACTGTTGAACGTCGTCATCGACATATTGTTGAAACTGGCCTAACCCTTTTAAGCCAATGTAGTGCCCCATTGCGATTTTGGAACTATGCTTTTGAATCATCGGTCTACCTTATTAATCGTATGCCTACTCTTGTTCTCCAAAATACGTCTCCATTTGAGTGTCTGTTTCGACGCACTCCTGATTATAACTTCCTACGTACTTTTGGGTGTCTTTGTTTTCCCTTTTTGCATCCATATCATGCTCATAAATTAGATTTTTGGTCTTTTCCTTATGTGTTTTTAGGTTATAGCTCATCCCATCTTGGTTATCGTTGTCTTGACTTAGAGTCTGATCGTATTTATGTCTGTCGTCATGTTCGTTTTCATGAAAATGTCTTTCCTTTTGCGAAGTCTGAACAGGTAACATCCTCACTGGTACCTCCCACCCCACCTACCTATCTTCCATCCTTGCACCCTCTTCCATCCTTTCAGCCTACTACTTACCAAACCAGCCCCAACCACAACCCAATTCTGCCCTTTGCCGCACCCCACCAAACTACCACTTTGCCCATTGATTCTGCCACCCCTTCATCACCATCCCACACTACCATACTGTCACCATATGCTTGTCTTTCCAATGATCATTATGCAGGTACAGGTTCTCCATCACCGGATGTGCATGTTCTCAGGTCTGCTGCAACAGAGCAGCCCGGTTCTGCATCAGCTCATCCCAGTTATGCAGTAGCCTCACCAGTGTCTGCAGTGCCGACCAGTCCCTCCACTGATTCTCCAGCTAGTTTGCAGCTCTGTGTAGACTTCTCCTCATATCCTCTTCAGCCTCTTCCAGGTACAGGTCACACTTCTCCATGCCCAGCTGCTCGTCAACATCCCATGGTTCTTCGTCCAAGGCAGCCCAGGACAGCGCTGTCCACAACCACTGCTGCAGCCTCTGCTGTCTCCTTCAGCCAGGTATTTTCTCCTCCCTCTCATGAGCCACTTTTTTTTAATGATGCTAACAGATATGAGGCGTGGCATAGTGCTATGCATGAGGAAATTCAGGCCTTACGCGTAAACAGAACTTGGACCTTAATGTCGTTTGATCCCTCCATGAATGTTGTTGGTAGTCGGTGGGTATACAAGATTAAACACAGATCTGATGGCAGCATCGAGAGGTATAAGGCGCGTCTGGTTGCTAGAGGTTTCACTCAGTAAGAAGGTATTGATTACTCTGAAACCTTTAGTCCAGTCATCAAACAGGCGACCGTCAGATTAGTCTTCTCCAATGCAGTTTCGTGTGGTCGGAAAATTCATCAGCTTGACATTAATAATGCCTTCCTCAATGGTGTTCTTGATAAGGAGGTCTACATGAAACAACCTCCAGGTTTTGTTGATTCTGCTCTCCCCTCTCATGTGTGCTGATTGCATAAATTTCTATATGGTTTAAAACAGGCTCCGCGGGCTTGGTACACTCGTCTGAATGATTTCTTGTTATCTATTGGTTTCCGTGCCTCTAAGGTGGATACCTCGTTATTTATCTTCTCTGTTGGTGCTGATATTTGTTATCTTCTGGTTTATGTTGATGATATTCTGCTTACGGGTAGTAACTCTCTTCTGCTCCAACGCCTCATTCAGCTACTGAGCTAGAATTTAAGCTTCGCGACTTGGGTTCTGTTCATTACTTTTTGGGTATTGAGGTTCAGTCTACTAGTATGAGTCTTATGCTCCGCCAGCATAAATATATACTTGACATCCTCACTCAGGCTGGTATGTTATCTTGCAAACCTGTTGATACCCCTATTCTACATCCAAAGCTACCATTCTGTCCGATCCATTGTTTTCTGATGCTACCCGCTTCCGTCAAATTATAGGTGCTCTTCAGTATCTCACTTTTACGCGCCCAGATATTTGCTTTGCTGTTAACAAAGTCTGTCAGTTTATGCATGCTCCTATAGATTCTTATTGGGCTGCCGTGAAATGCATCTTGCGTTATCTTCGGGGTACGGCATCACATGGCTTACATATCACTCGCAGTTCTTCTTTTTCCTTACATGGTTTTACATATGCAGATTGGGCAGGCAATGTTGAGGACATAAAATCTACGGGTGATTACCTTGTGTTTTTTGGTCAGACGCCGATTTCGTGGAAATCCGGTAAGCAATGCACAGTTGCTCGCTCTTCTACTGAGGCTGAGTACAAAGCCTTACCTGAAGGCACTACTGAGGTTATCTGGCTTCAGTATTTATTAACAGATCTCCAGATTCCATCCACTTCTGCTCCTATTATCTGGTGTGACAACCTTGGTGCCACTTATTTGTCTGTGAATCCTGTTTTTCATGCTCGCACTAAACATGTTGAGGTCGATTATCATTTCGTCTGAGATAGAGTTGCAAAGAAGGAGATTCAGATTCGTTTTATTTCCTCCCAGGATCAACTTGCCGATGTCTTCACTAAGCCACTTCCTACTTCTTCATTTACTGCTTTTCGTTTCAAGCTTCAGGTTGATCCTCCACCCTCAGCTTGAGGGATATTATAGAATGTACTTATATAGGAAATATTGTATAATGGAAATATTGTAGACATACTCTTGTGTGGTAACCTCCACCATTACTATTGTATATTGCCCTACCTATATATATAGAAAGGGTTGGCTAACCATTAGGTTAAGCCTCCCAATTATTCTCAATTGTTAGCAAAAGTAGGAAGAGAAAACCATGCTTTCATTGTAGAAGCTGGTGCAATTCTTCACCTTCGTAAACTGCTGTCTTTTACAAACTCCGTCGCACAAGGGAATTCTGTAACAATAATACTCAATTTATCCATTCATAACAAGAATAAAAGACGAATTATTAATGAAAAAGGGTGTCTGGGATCAATTGCTGAAGTATTGCGCTTATAATCTCTCTATAAATACAATTGCCATGTATTCAGAATTGTACGTGTTGCTGTGTGTTAGAATATAAATGAATAAGAGCTTGAGCAGTTAAATACTTGAGTGTATAGTGTTTTCAACATTTCTTAGTTCCATGGCATCGAACATGAAAGCCAAGTTGATAGATATTGAAGCAAGTGCAATTTGGGTTTGGCAGTAGCAGCCATCTTAGATCCTCGATTCAAGATGAAATTGGTGGAGTATTATTATTCCCAGACCTATAGGAGTACTGCCGTGGATCGAATCAAGGAAGTTTCTATGTAATCAAAGAGCTTTTTAATGCATATTCTATTTGTTCAATCATAGTGAAAATAATAAAATAAAATTATTCGGGAGTCCTTAGACAGATTTAAAGTTGTATAGGGATTTATTACCTGAAGATCTGTTCTTCTTAGGCTTTGAATATTTTTTTTAAAAGTTGGGTTGTCGCATATCACAAGTCATCCAATTGTCTGGCCTCCAACGGTAATCCACATGAACCACCAATAAGAATCTCCTAAATCCGTATTTAGGAAAGATGAACTGTTATGTCTAGAGTGTTAGCTCTAATTTTGTGTTTTTTTAGTTTTTCTATCTAATAGACAACAACTCTTTAAATAAAAGGCGTAACTTACTATTTATATAAAAATCTAAAAACCCTATAAAATAGTAAAATATCATTTTGCCCTTAAATAATATCTATATATTATATTATTTAAGGATCATTTTAGAAATTTAACTAATCAAGTCATTACTTGAATATTCTAATATTAGAATTATAATCTTTGAATTAAATATATTTTAGTGCTTAACTTCTAAAATTATTTTCAATCAAGTTACACTTGATTAATTATCTCAGTTTAATTTTTGATTAATGGTTCTTAACGTGAGTTGAGAAGAAGTAAGAGGCTTAACCAATTAGTTAGCAAATCCTTTTCTATTTATATGTAGGGCAATATATAATAGTAAAGGTAGAGATTACAACACTAGAATAGTGCCTATAATATTTTCTATATCTATACATTCTATAATATGCCCCCTAAAGTCAAGAGTGAAGGATCAACCTGAAGCTTGAAGTGAAAAACAGTAAAAGAAGCAGTAAAAAGTGACCTAGTAAAGACATCTGCAAGTTAATCCTGAGAGGAGATAAAATGAATCTAAATCTTGTTCTTCACAACCATATCTCGTACAAAATGATAATCAACCTCAACATGTTTTGTATAGGCATGAAAGATAGGATTCATAGATAAATAAGTAGCACCTAGATTATCAAACAAAATGGTAGGAGCAGAAACAAAAGGGATATGTAGATCTATCAATAAATACTGACGCCAGATAACCTCAACATTTTTGTCTGCTAAGGCTTTATACTTAATTTCAGTAAAGGAGCAAACAACTATACGTTGCTTACCTGATTTCTATAAAATTGGCGTCTGACCAAAGAAAACAAGGTAACCTCTCGCAGATTTATGATCATCAATACTACCTGTCCAATCTGCATCTGTAAAGCCATGTAACGCAAAAGATGAACTGCGAGTGATATGTAAGCCATAAGTTATTGTACCTTGATATAATGTAAAATACGTTTAATGACAACCTAATGAGAATCTGTAGGAGTATGCATCAACTAATAGACTCTATTAGCAGCAAAACAAATATCTAGTCTCGTAAAGGTGAGTTATTAAAGAGATCCCATGATATGACGAAACCATGTAGGATCACAAAACAAGGGATATGGCAATATGGTAACTTTGGAGGTAGAGATAAGAGTATTAACAAGTTTGCAAGAAGTCATACCAGCCCGAGTGAGGATGTCAAGAATATACTTATGCTGTCATAATTAACATCAAACTCATACTGGTGGACTGAACCTCAATACCCAAAAAATAATGAACGATGCCTAAGTCACGAAGCTTGAACTCTGAGCTCAACAACTATATTAGGAGGTGAAGTATAGTAGAGTTGCTACCCGTAATTAGAATATCATCAACATAAACCAAAAGATGATATCAACACCAACAAATAAGATAAATAATGAGGTGTCAACCTTGGAGGCGTGAAAGCCAATAAAGAGAAGAAAATCATTTAGACAGGTATACCAAGCCCGCAGAGCCTGTTTTAAACCATATAGCGACTTATGCAATCTACACACATGAGAAGGAAAGGCAGAGTCAATAAAACCTGGGGGTTATTTCATGTAGACCTCTTCGTTAAGAAAGCCATTGAGGAAGGCATTATAGATATCAAGCTAATGTATCTTCTAATTACGCGAAACCACAATAGAGAAGACTAATTTGACAGTCGTTTGCTTGACAATAAGACTGGAAATTTTAGAGTAATCAATGCCTTTTTGCTAAGTAAAACCTCTAGCAATCAGGCGTGCCTTATACCTCTCAATGTTGCCATCAACATGACGCTTTATCTTATACACCTATCGACCACCAACAACATTCATCGAAGGATGAAAAGGAACCAAGGACCAGGTGTTGTTAAAGCGCAAGGCTTGAATCTCCTCACGCATAGCAGCATGCCAAGCCTCATACCTGTCAGCATAAAAAAAAAAAAACAATGAGTTTATAGGTAGGAGGAGACACTACCTGATAGATTGGAGCAATAGAGGTAGCTGCAAATGCTGTGAGTAAGGTGGTTTTCGGTAGCCGAGGATAGAGGACCATGGGATGCTGACGAGCGGTAGATCGAGGGGGAGAAGAACCTGAACCCGTGAGCTGCTGAAGAGGATATGAGGAGAGATCAACACAGAGTTGCAGATCAGCAGGAGAACTTATCGAAGGACCGAATTGCACAACAACAGAGAGTGGAGAACCTATGGTAGAACTAGGCTTCTCTGCAGTAGCAGAACTAGAAGCATGCAACTCTAAATAAGGAGAACTTGTTCCTGCACAATGATCATTAGAAAACAAGCAAATGGTGATAGAGGGGCTGGGTGGCGATGGAATGGTAGCAAACATGGTGGGCAAGCGGTGGATCAGAAAAGGTGAGGTAGGTGGCCGGTTAGAGCTGTTGGTTTGGTGAATTGGTGGGGAAGTATGGTGAAAATTTAAGGAAGGACCCAAGGTTGGGAGGTGTGTTTATTGGGAGGAGATGAATGGTTGTTATGCTATCTGTTCAAAATTTATAAAATGAAACACATCTTCATGAAAACAAACATGACGGGAGACATAAATACATTGAGACGTTAAATCAAGAAAGTGTTAACAAAGATGAGATGAAATATATCCTAAGAACATATATGAAGATGAATAAAAATCCAACTTATGAGCATGAAATGGACGCAAAAAAAGAAAACAAAGACACCTAAAAGTACGCAGAAAATCATAATCAGAAATACGTTGAAACAAACACTCAAATGGAGATTTATTTTGGAGGACAAGAGTAGGCATGCGATTAATAGATATACTGATGATTCAAATGCATAGTTCCAAAATCTTAACAAAGCACTACATTGTCCTAGGAGGGTAAGACTAGTTTCGATAATATACCGATGGTGATGCTCAACTATGCCATTTTATTCATGGGTATAAGGACAGATTAACCTATGATGAATACCAATAGTATGAAAGAATCGATTTAAGTTATGATATTCACCACCTCAATCAATTTAAACAGATTTAATTTTACATGAAAACTGATGCTCAACAAGTGTTTGAAAGTGATGAAATATAGAAAACACATCTAATTTTGCTACAATAGGATAATACCATATATGTTTTGTATATACATCAATAAAGATAACAAAGTAACGAAAACCAAAAGAAGAAAACATTGGAGCAAGGCCCCAAACATCACTAAATATTAAATCAAGTAGGGTAGTAGTTTTGTGACCTATAGGTCTCAACGACAAACACGATGATTTGCCTAGCGAACAAGCTTGATATTAAGCAAGAGAGCATCTATAAGTACGAACTATTTTATTTTTTGGAAACTAACAAATTTAAAATGCAGGAAGTAGTGTAATGTATTGGTTTGTGCTGTTGTTCGGGAACTAAGTGCTGCCAAAAACATTACCAACAACAAGGTGGGCAGAGGGTTGTTGGCCACTACCCTGAAGTTGTGCATAATGTGGAGCTGTGTGGCCAAAAGTGAAGTACAATTGTCACTTGACATTCTACTCAGAAAACCGGTGACAGGACCACTGTCCAGACCCAGAGGGGTGCCTGTTCCACTACTAGTTGCTTTGCTTCCAGTCATAGGAGCGGAGGAATGGAAGCCACGATTGTCAAACCTATTTTGGTGGTTATGGCGGTTGCTGTTGGGACGCTAATTGTCACGATAACAACCCTTGTTACAACTGAAATTGGGGTTGTGTTGAGATGTGGCAAGGTGAGCAGAAGGCATTGACAGTAGCAATGGTTGAGGCAGCAGAGGTGAGATTGTATTCATGGATAGAAGGGAGGTCTTGTGTAGAAATTCATAGGTAAGGAGATGGCTATGAAGGTCGGCATATGACAGCGGTTCTGCCTTGGTCATGAGGTTGGTTACTAAGTTTGAACTCACCATAAAGACCATGAAACACATAGAAATTAAAGTCTTTAAGAGAGATGGGCCGGTCAGCAGTAGCTAATTCATTAAATAAAAATTTTGCTTGTTGCATATACATAGTAACCAAAGCATCACCTTGCCCAAGATTTTGAAAAGACCCATGAAGTTGCATAATGCAAGAATTAGACAGAGACACAAGAGCTTTTTCAAGGGTGCACTAAATACAATACGAGGTATAATAATTGACAACAAGGTGCAACACATCTATGGAGAGAGATGAGAGCAATGCGCTTAAAATAAGTTGATCTTATTGCTTCCATCGAAGAAAAGAGAGGTTGATTGTCGAAGAGAAACCAACAGAATTGTCAGAAATGTGAGATGACACGGCACTAAGCTATCAACAAAGTGAAAAACACCATGACTAAGAAAGTATGGCTTCATCTGTATTCGCCAATATAGATAATTTGTGTTCATAAGCTTCAACAAAATAACTTGCTAAGTGTTAAACAAAGCAACTATAGCTAGAGTTGATGCCTTCATAATGTGAAGAGGAACTATAGAAATATGAGAAGAAGAGTCATTGTTTTGTTCTGCAAGTAGAGAAGGTTGTTGTTGCTGTGGGAAGGCACCACCAGCAGCAGCTTGTGAGTAGTTGACCACCTGGTTGCAATACTAGTTTGGTGGAGGGAGAAGTTGACAACAACAATAGAGTCCACTTGGGAGAGGAAGAGAGGAGTTATGAAGGCAGGAGACTCTGATATCAAGTTGAGAAGAAGTAAGAGGCTTAATTTATTAGTTAGTCAATCATTTTCTATTTTTATTTGTGTAGGGCAATATATAATAGTAAATGTAGATATTACAACATTAGAATAGTGCCTATAATATTTCCTATATATATATATATACACATTCTATAATAATGTGTGTGACCTAATACGTTTGTAATATGTTGGCCAAAATAAAAATTATAATTTCAATTAAAAAGAAATAAATAAATTAAACAATTTAATTTACTATCAATTCAACAACTAATACCCTTTCAATAACCAGTTTCTTAGTTTAATTAATATATTTTCATCAATAATGTTCCAACTTAACATAAAAGCATGGAGTATGTTTGCCATGTTAAACATGTTTATTCTCTACATAATAGTCATTGATCATTTGAATAAGATTTGAATTCCTTATCAAATCTCATTCCACTTGGCCAATGATTTCTCAGTCAATACTATTTCAGAACAAATGAAAAAAAATTTCTAATTCACCTAGGGTGATGAATCCTCTTTTGATCACTCAAGTCCCTTCATATAGTTCATGTTATACATAATGTCAACCATTTCGTTACCCATAAGCTCAAGCAACAAACTCCTTAGCTAATCTAATCGCTTGCATATAAGATATAGTTTCCCTGTAGGATTGGTACTAATTAAAGGCAATTACTAGGCCGAATAAAACCCGAAGTTGTTCTATAATTATTGTTACTAGAATCACCTGCTTGTTGGTTCTTGAAGGTTAGCCTCATGTCCTCCATTTTGATCCCAGTACATGGAGACTTTTTACTACATGGTTTTCCTTCTTTATTATTATTATTATTTAAAAAAGAAGAGCGAAAATGAAAAGATATGCCAAACATGGGTGGCGTGACAAAGATTGTATGAGAAATACACTTATGTCATTGATCTTTAAAAATAATATTATGTATACAATTCAGGCCCCCTTAAATTTTAAAAAATAAATTTTGATACACAAGTTCATTTATGTTATTTTTCAGTTTTTATTTAGAAAGAGGAGAGAGAGAGGGGTTGTTGGAATCTAATGATGAGAGAGGAAGTCACCATTCACTTTGTTTCCGGCCACCAATATGGGTTTTCTTGGAGTCCAAGGGTTCTATGAGATGAGAATGGCTTTATGGTGGTTGTCTGAAGTCTCAATGTTGCATGAAAAACCATATTTGAACCAAGAAAAACCTTTTGTTTAGGTATTTGGAGTTGATGGAATGGTTTGTGGATGTTATAAGGGTGTTGATGAGGTGTTTTTAGGTTGAAATTGCTTGAAATTTGGGTTCTTTTATTTTTTTTTTTACTAAAAGACTAGTTGCATAATTTGGGCTTCTAGATGGTATGTTGTCTACCTTGACGAGCGACGTGTCACCGACTTAATTTTTTTCTCAAAAAAATTGGAGCCCTTTTAAAACATTAATAAAAAATAAAAATAAATCCAAGCTCGCGGGCCTAAGCTTAGAGGCTCGCTAGCACTCCTAGGCTCTTCATTGTAGTGGCCCAAGTGCAATGGGCTATAGACCCATGAGTTTTTTTTTTTTTAAGGTTAAATATAAATTGAAGGAAAAAAGAATTGAATCTAGTTGAGTTCATGATATAAGTCACGAGTTTGACGAATTAAGTCGCAACAACTTGGCAATTATTTTTTCTTTATGATATTGTTTTTTTTACTGATATCTTTATATATAATATATTTATATATATATATATATTAAATAATTTCTAAATTTATAATTCAATTAATATTCCTCATTTGTAATTTTGTTTTTGCTTATTTAATCTTTTTTTTATAGGGATTGTTTTTTGATCGTGTTGTCCATATTTGATTTTTGAAAAGATTATTCTAATCTATTTATATTTTTTTTTAATCTTTTGTATACAAGAACTTTATTTTTGAAAATAAATTCAGATAATATTTCTGATATATGCATATTCCTTGTATAATATGTTTTTTGCACTTTTATTTTATCTAACCAATTTAATATGCTTGTCTATGTTTAATATCATTTGATTGAATAAAATATTAATTTTAATAAATAAATTCAATAAATACAACTAGACAAATGTTCCATCTTGCAAGAATAAATATCTTGATCTATACCTGTTTTTAAATTTTTCTAGTTTTATTTTTAGTTATTGTTAATATTTTTATGACTAAAAAAGGTTCACAATATTCATTCTCTATTGCATATATATTTTTAAAGTCTCTCTCTCTAAAATATCATTGTTTTCTTTCTCTAAAAAAATATTCACATAAACATTTGAGATTTCATAAATCTATTAAAGAGAACTTTTTATAGGTACCAGCTACTTTGATCAGAAAAAATAAATAAAATTGTTAAAATCAAGAGATTATCAGATAATCCAACATGTAAAAAAAATAAATAAAATTGTTAAAATCAAGAGATTATCAGATAATCCAACATGTAAACTTTACTCATAAACTTATTAAATTTTTTAAACATCATCAGATATCAACTTAAAAAATTATCCAATAGATGAGACTATATTGTTTAGAAACTATATAACTAGCCACGTTCCCCAAGGGAAAAAAGTAGGCAGCTAGATCATTTGAGTAGCTATCTAGAAGAAGCAAATCGATGTGAAAAGACAGGTATGGTCAGAAGTGCACCTGCCTTGTTTAAGGGCTTCCCTGTTTTAGGCAGCCTGTATTTTTGGAGTATCAAACTAATTAACTTACCACATGATCTCGGTCATGTTTACTGTACGGCACATCATATATACTGGAAATTCAACTCTCCTGATCTTGAAAATAAATGCAAGGACAACATAAACAAATAGATTAATATTCAAGTTCATCACATGGGGCTTTCTTCTTCAATAATCTAATTTAAAATGACATGCATGCATGTGACCTATTTCCATCGTTTCAATGGTGACTAAGAGTGTGTTTGGTATTGCGGTTGCTGTTGTGGTTGTGGTTTGAAAAAAGTTGTTTTATAAAAAGTACTTTTAGTTGAGGTTGGTTTGAAAAAATATATATTTGATTAAAACTGTAGTTAAAACTGAGGTTGAGTAAAAAGTAGTTTAATGTGTTTGGTTAAAAAAATGCTTTTCAAATTGAGGTTATAAAATAATTAATATATATATTGAATGTTTTTAATTTATTTTACTATTGTTATTACATTATGAAATAAATAATACTTTATATAAAATATTTTATATTGTTTCATTGAACTATCTACAATTCCATCACGTATGAAATACATTCGACAAGGACTACAGTTTCATTGATTTCGTAAGCGTGCAACAACATCAGGTAAAATATCATTAGAAATAAAATTAGGATTGTAATCAAATTCTACAAATATTACGTCATCAAGTGATCTTATTCTAATTTATATAGTGTTATTGAATAATATGAAACACTAATTTTTTCGAATAAAACACAGTTAAAAATAAAAAATATTTTTTTACTGAGTCGGACCCGGTTCAATATATTTTTATAGCTTTGGACCGGGTCTGATCTCCACTGTTCACGTGAACAGTGGAAACATTCTCCACTGTTCAAGTGAACAGTGGAGGAACTCTCCACTGTTCACTTAAATGGACAGTGGAGAGTTCACCAGGACCGGAGGAGAAGAACGCAGGAGAAGCAGATAAAACCTGCTTCTCATGAGCTGAGGTTCGACCTCAATTATTAGGCGGGACCCATACAAAAAAATATGTAGTTTGGATTAACCAAACATCTTAATTCAGCTTTTATTTTTTGCCGTTGCCGCTGCTGCAGTGCCAAACGGGCACTAAGAAGCTCCATTTACACACGCACATATATAAATGAGGTATATGCATTTATAAGCTTTCTTTGGTATGTACATTGAACAACCTGAGCGACTTATTAATTATTCAACAACCAATCTTGTAAGTTAGGAGGCCATTTACTGTGCAATTATGACTTCATGCTACTTAAATCCAGTGTTATTAAATTTAGCTTGCTCAAAACACAAATAACAGAGGGAGTTAACCTAGATTAAACAATATTCTTTTATTTTATTTTTAAAAAAATTAACCTGAATTTTTACAGGATAATAAGTTGACTCACTCAATTGAATAGATCAACTCCCATATAATTTAATTTAAAATTTAGCTCAAATTAAATATCGGATCACCGAGTTTAATAATATTGTTTGCAACAACACTTTTTTTTTTTGCGAATTAAACTAAAGGCTCTTACCCTAAAACCTTAATCATGGATTATCAACTTGGCTTCAATGGTTAAGAAGCATATTTAGTGCTGACCCTAGAGCATTTTTTTCAGGAAAAAATGAACTCTTATTTGACTAAGAAGTTGATGCAATATTTCAAAGGTTGATAAGCTACTAGATTCCATGTGGTGATGCAATATTTCAACTGTCCTTCATTTGATTTCGCTTCGGTCTCTTACGCTTTGAAAATAAATGAAAGGTGAAGAAGTCTTCAAATATGTGTGACAAATTAAACCTACCTCCTGCGACTGCGAGCCCTCGCAAGTTGAAACGCTGCTTAATTTAAATGAATTAATTAATTAGAGGTAGTCTTCCAAATCAGATGAAGTTTTTTCCGCAAAGACTAACCCATTTAATGGGCAGGCTTGTGGAATGAATTTTCCAAAATTTTCATGCTCATACACATAAAGAGAGAATAAGCTATAAATTAAAATAATAATAATAATAATAATAATAATAATGGAACTGACATATCTCTCAATTTTCACATAATTCTCTACTAGATCCACAAACAAAAACGATTCCTAATTGAATCCCACATCTATCAAACACTACCATTAAGTTTACACAGTTTTTTCCCCCCTAGAACTCAATTGAGAATTGGTTGATGTTGAGGGGATAAGAATATAACCCAAAAATTAATCTTGAAATTTAAAAGCATAATTAAATGGTTTGTTCTTGTCCTTGGGACAACCTTCCAACATCAGGATGTTATGGATGTGTGTAAATATCGATTCATCAATTCCTATAAGTAACATGCCTTTTAAATTTATTTTAATTTTAACAATATATATGAGCAATAATATCATGGATAATTTGGATCTTATAATTCAGGGCCTTCTCTTAAATTTTCTCAATCAAAACTTTAAATTCCTTACAAAACACCTTCTTCTTCTTTTTTTTATCCAAAACACACAATTTGAGTGGAATCTATAATCAAATATGAATGGAAAGATTAATCAAATATGGCAACATGAGGCTTGACCTAGCATCGATCCTTAATTCCATTTTTGTGACGCTACTCAATTGCCAAAGTCTGGATCAATGTTTGAAACCCATAAATTATTTCAACAATAGATGAATTGCATTGGCAATGAAGCCCTTGAGAGTTTTGGGACCAATAAGTCAAGTCAAGATGATAATTTGAAATCCATCAGTTGTCAATATATTTATCGTGTCTCTTTTAACAGACTTCAATATACCAAGGTTGGCCTGTCTCCACTAACTTAAGGTGAGTTACTTTCAGAACGATTTAGTCGAATTTATTTCAATTTAATGTTTGATCTTCGCGGTCCCATTGTTTAATCATGAACCCAGTTGAAAAGCAAATGAGTACTTATACAAGATAATCACGTTACTCTCTAAGGTATGATCAATAAAGACTCATGGATGTTCTTCATACTAGCTAGGTCTATGAGGTATGACACAGATTAATTTGATTTTCAGCACAAGAATCTCAAAAATGAATTTCGGCCTACGGAAACAATAATTTTTTTTTCCATAAAATTGCTTGAAACAAGGAATCCCTAAAACAAGGCAATTGCAATGAAGCTATATCTTTCACAAATCAAACATGGCAACACATGTGTTTAGTGTATGTGCCGAAGACAGGGGTTCAAGACATGGAAGTTTTTGTTCTCAAAACACACCAAAAGTTGTCATTTCGAAAGGGCCATTCTGTGTCTGTCTATTGGTCAAACTCAGCCATCAAATTTGGGTTTTTAATTTGAGAATAACAACAATTTACTATTCAAAATCGAAAAATATTATCCAAGAAGGTGTTTGTTGAGATGTGAAAGGATTAAGTACTGTACTTGTTTAAATAATATTTAATACATTCTGATCACTCAAAGTCAATAGTTATCAAAACTAAGAAATTAATCATATATAATAATATAGCAGCTCGCCATGACCATATCAAGATTATTCATTGACCTCATTTAATTCAATTTAGCCTAATGTCTTTTTCAGCATTAATAAGTTAATAAAATGCATGAACTTGTTAATCTTTAGGGTTGCTTTGATATTTGTCATAACTCAATTTTGAATTCCCTAAAATTCTTTTATATATATAAAAAAAATTTCTTTTTTAAAAAAATCAAAATTAAAAAGTGATTTAAGGTCACAAATAGACAAGCTGTTCGAGAAGGTGGCAAAAATGGGCTGAAAAGGGACTTAATTGCACAAATTAAAAAATAGTTAACCAGATAGAAAAGTTTGGGAACTCAATTTGCATTAATGGAGAGCCTAATTGAACAAAACAATGACAATTTAGGATCAAATTGAAGAAATATATTGAGTATTGGGGTAGACTTGTAAAATAATAAAGTTCAGGGACTTAATTGAATATTTGATAGACCAAAGTAAAATTAAGTTTGAAAGTTAATTTTGCTAAAATTAGAAGGATTAATTAAGTTTAATAATTTTATTAAATATTTAATGAGTTTAATTGACTTAATTGAATGAAAATTAAGTTTGGAAGCCTACCTCGGGTCAAATTGCAAGAATTGAAAGTTTTGAGGATCAATTTTGAATTTTAACAAGTTAAGTGGTCAATTAGAGGGCTTAATTACAAAGAAAAGAAAGTTTGAAGGCCAATTAAGGGTTTGATTAAAGAAATTCAAAACCAAGAATTAAAATGCAAAACGTGCGTGCATTTAGGGACTAAAATGAACTATATCATGAGTCAAATTGAGACGAATTGAAAGTTTATTGGTCATCTAGCGATCACATTGCACAATTTGCAAACTAAAGATCAATTTATAGAGGTGCGCAAATTAGAGGATTCCAATCGACATTGTCAAGGGTGCGATTTCACGAATTGAATATTTTTTTTTTAATTGTGGGCGCATGCGTAAAAATTCAAAGTTCAAGTGCTTGAATGAAAATTCACAAATACCTAATTGAAATCCTGATTTTTAAGGATTTAAAATAGGAGACAAGTCATTGGGCTTTAATGAAGGGAAGAGATGATGCGTCATTTAACCATTGTTCATTTCTTTCTACAACTAAGAAGGCTAATTAAGTAGCCATCTTTAAATGAATAAATGTGGCATATCTGATTATCTTAAAAGTTCTAATTAGCACTAAAAATTTAGAAACATTTTTTCTATAAGAATCATCAATCCTAATCAAATGTTTATACTTTACTTGTTTCAAAGAACTCACCAACATCTTGTTTCTAGTCACCATCATAAAAAAAAAAAAAAAACATCTTATCTCAATGGATAAATTTTAAACTTGTGTTTTTCAATTAAGAATGTGTTTAGAAAATATACCCTAACACAATTTTTCACACTCTTAACTGAAAAACACAATTTTTAGATTTTTGAAGGATCATTTTGCAATTAATTGTAGTTTTTTATACCACTTTTACCCTTTTATATTTAATACTTGAGATTGTTAATATACACTTGAGATACTTTTCTGGTATTAAATAAACCAATTTTAAAATATATGAAACAACAATAAAAATCCTTCTTTAAATATATATGGCCAAATTCTAAGATGATTTTCATGTATATTGTTTTATTAAAAAAAAATATTTTCTGAATTTTTCTTTAGAAAAATCAATTAATGAATTTTACAACTAGTTTGTAATTATTCATTAAAATTTGACCTAAATTTCAAAAATACTAAAAAAAATCAATTTATTTATTTTAATATCAGGATTTATGAACTTACATAAAACGTATTTTCAATATTAAAAAAACAATTAAGCCCATAATAAATAAAATAACCTCCTTCTCTCTCTCTTATTTACTTGTAATTCAAACTTATATATATATATATATATATATATATATATATATATATATATATATATATATATATGACGTATTCCTAGTATTAAGGAAAATAAAAATAAAAATATAATAAAATATATTAGAAATGTTAGATTGTATCCATAAGATCATGATTCATGAGATAGATCTGTTTTAACCAATAAATATATTAATAGTTAGCAAAATACAACATAGTCTTAGTATTAATAAAATAAATGAACAACGCAACTTATTGTTCAATCCACACTCAAATAAAAAGACTACAAAGTCGTACACGTACCAGAATATATTATACACCATTTCTTTACACGGTACTTTGATTCAGACTTACTTTTTGATTATCAGCATAACTAGATCTAGTTACCTTAATTAGTGGTCATTTTATAATTAGTAATGGAGTGATGAGATACAAAAGGCCTTGATAAGATCGTCCATTAATTTTGACTCACATACATATAGTACATGATGTCATTCGTTGGATACGGTGGGATTTAGATTAAAAGAAAAGAACTTGAAATCCCTGGTAATGTGTGGAGCTTTGTGCCTGTCTACGTAGCTAGTGATTTCAGCTCACATGGCTTCCTCTGATTTGAATTCAGTCCCAGCAATCATGCCATAAACTCATGGAGTCAATTTATCAAG
>Ga0325411_1002701_pt1 | contig 20053 bp, 23 predicted proteins | sample PopdelMetagenome_13_FD_206181 | JGI IMG/M metagenome (GOLD analysis project Ga0325411, IMG submission 206181) | Populus deltoides microbial communities from Bellville, Georgia, United States - Xylem-PdIQD-R4 | ecosystem: Host-associated > Plants > Phyllosphere > Stem > Wood/Secondary xylem...
GAGGGTGAATACCATAGATTCTTAATTTGTTAGTTAGCTGGTTGTATTGGTTTCCCTCACGAATCTAGTGAGGTTTCAGTTTTAGGGTCGGTGGCTAGCCTGTAGCCATCTGTTGTTTTATGTTTCTATTATCATTGTAAATCTGGGGTATGCCCCTTATAATGTTTGTATCTTCTTCTTTTAATACATACGTCAACTTACCAAAAAAAAAATGTTTCGGATGATGACTGCCCTAAAGCAACAAGTCCTTCTCTGCAATTCCCTTTTTTTTTCAAATAACCAACTAGCAAGTAAAGCCAAAGACTCTTGAGGATAGGAAGAAGAAGGGATAGAGGGTTTTAATAAGAAGAAGAACTCAAGCTCTTTGTGCGAGGGCAACTCGAGGTAATTGTTTGTATCCATAGTTGGTATTCGACATCCTTCTACTTTGTTCGTTATGTTTATAGGATGTTGGAATATCAGAGGTTTGAACGATCCCGTAAAACATTTAGTTTTTTGTTCTCTTGTACAAAAGCATTTGATAGCTCCTTTTGGTTTAGTTGAAACTCATGTTAGGGAGGTGAATAAAGATAATGTTTCTAGACTTCTTTTTAAGAATTGGACTTGTTTAACCATGATCATTCTAATAGTGGTCGTAGTGGGTATGTTAGGATCCTAATGTGCTTAAGGTTGATCTTTTAGGAAGCTCGGATCAGATTATTCATGGTAGGATCACATGTTTCCTTCAATGCTTCCTTTGTCTATAGAGATAATTGGCCATCTAAATGACAGGCTTTGTGGGTTGATATTGTTAACTGTAGTAATGTATGAGAGACTATCCTGTGGATTCTTTTGGAGGATTTCAATGTTATTCGATCACTCGATGAGAAGCGCGGAGGCACTACATCATGGTCAAGGTGGCAATATGATCTCAACAATTGTTTGCTTCGGTCATGTCTATAAGAGCAATATGTTCTTGTGTGGTGCTGCTCCTAATACAAAAAAGCAGCTTCTCGGTGTTCTCGAGTATAGGGAAGGAAAACTATTGGTTAGGTATCTTGGTGTTCCTCTTAATACTCAAAGCTTTCTGCCTATGATTGCTCAATTCTTGTGGACCAAATCACGGCTAAAGCTAGGAGTTGGTTGAACCGCCATCTTTCTTATGCGTGTAGACTTCAACTTCTCAATTCCATCCTTTTCTCTATTCAAGTGTATGGGTCTTGTCTCTTTATTCTTCCTAAGGCTGTAACGGAGAAAATAACCTCTTTACTGAGGTCTTTCTTGTGGAAGGGTTGTGATCTTTCTTATGATAATGCAAAAGTTGCATGGTTTGCCTAAGAAGGAAGGGGGTTCGGGTATTAAAGTATGGAACCGGGCAATAATGGTTAAACATTTATGGTCTATTTGTAATCCGGCCAAATCTATTTGGTCTTTATGGCTATCTTTTTATTTGTTGCGAGGTAGGAGTGTTTAGGAGATTCCTTGCCCTGGAAATTGTTCATGGAGTTGGAGAAAGATTCTCAGTCTGCGTGGGGTGGTTCAGAAATTTATCTACTTCGATTTTGGAGATAGGTGTTCTATTTCTCTATGGTTTGATAATTGGCATTCGTTGGGCCCCTTGTTAGAGTTCTTTGGGGATAGGATTATTATTGATTCTAGCTTAGGAAGGGATGCACGACTAACTTCTAATATTGCTGGTAAGGAATGGCCACCTTCTAGATCCCCCGAATGGATTGAGCTTGTTCGATGTACTTCCACTCCCTTTCTCCTGGATGATGGTAGGAATGATCTATTATGTTGGAAGGATGCTCCAAAGGGTATGTTCTCTATTTGTTGTGCTTGGAACTCTATTTGGGACAAAGTGGAGTGGTGGAAACTTGTTTGGCATAAACACGTTATTCCATGATTTTCATTTATGTTGTGGATTGCTATTAATGATGCTCTCTCTACTCAGAATAAGCTAAGGTGGTGCTATGGTATCATTCAAACTATCCAATGCCATTTATATGGAGGAGACAAGGAAGATGTTGATCACCTATTCTTTGATTGCCCATTCTCTCATCGCATTTAGTTTGATTTATGCTCCAGATGTCTCATTCCATTTCGCTGTTATTCTTGGATTAACACCATCTCTTGGCTTTCAGATTTGAGTGGAGATTGCTCTCTTAATTCAGTGCTTATGAGATTCATGTTAGCTGCTGCTGTTTATTATATTTGGAGGGAAAGGAATGCTCACTTCCAAGGTGATAATACTCGTATTAGTTCGATGATCTTTAGAGATATTATTTATTGTATTGTTTCTTTGCTCTTTAGGTTTTGAGGACATTTACGCCACTGTTCATGGAATCTATCCGGTTTTTTATGTTGTTTCTATATATGGTTTAGGGTAAGCAGGTTTGTCCGCCAATGCCTCTTGTAGATTTATATCCCTTTTTGTATTTGCTATTTTTTGGTTAATATACTTACCTTATCAAAAAAAGAATTGAAGAACGCAAGAATCACTTTCACATGTTAAAACTGATAATTCATAAGTAATATTAATCAATGACTGCCGAAATTTAGGTTATACAAGTTCAAATAGTTCTTGAAAATTAACCCTAATAGATCTATCTAGTGGACCAATTTGGCCCCTTACAAAACTGTCCCGAAAACTTAAAATAAAAACCCAACAAACTGAACTAAACAAGCCTTGGATTGATATTATATGGGTAACGAAAAAACAATTAGATTCAGATTCTAACGTAAAATGCTCAACTGTTTAGTTTTACAACAACAATCATAATTCTCAATCCAACCATTGAATCAGGGTAAATTTTTACATGAAGTCTCTTGACATGTATTCCTACCTTGGGTTAAAATCTCAAGTCAATCGAATTTCGGGAAGGCATCGCAATACTTGTCAATAGAGGCTGTATGAATTTTGTTATTTACTTCCTTTTGACTTGTGGACTTCCTATTTGGTTAGGATTTTTTTTCCTACAAAGATGTGGCAACTTCTGAGAATTTCCTAATTTTGCAAGGATATTTAATGGGCAACAACATAGTTTCCATGTGTGGTATGGACACCATATTAATGTGGAATCCTTATGGTGTATGGAAACAATTATTCTATCCTTATGTTGTAGTAGGAATTTAGTATTAAATAAGTTTTCAAGTCAGCTAAGGATACTTTGCAAACAAGAAAATTAAAGAGGAGGCAACTTCAGATTTGATTCTCCTAGCTTATATGACTTCTAAAGGGCAACAAATCTGATTTTATCATATTTAGGATATTAAATCCAGATTTATTATTGTTATTATTATTTTCTTCTTAGTTTAGGGTTTATTTATATTATTTGGGTTTAATTGTAAGTGGACCTCATATAAGTCCACATTAGAGGGAAATTAGGGTTTGTTTTAGTTTAGAGTTAGTATAAATAAAGGTATAACCAGACATGTAAGTTAGACAATTCGAATTAATAAAATTTGTTGGGTGGGGATTTCTGTTTTGCAATAGTGCTGGTGCGTAAGTACAAGTTATCTTTGTGTCACACTCCTATCAAACCTGATTTACTTGGCTTTCGAGGAATCGGTGTCTTTGCATGTGGGTTGCTTGACCGCGGGTTCAAGAGGTTCGCATTATAGATCCTAGCTGAAAAATAAAAGAATTAAATAAGCCCAAGTAAGCCTTGGGCTATAGCTTTAAAAAAAAAAAACCCATAATATTAACTCCATATTTTGCAATGAGAAGAAGAGAATGAAATAAAATATTACAAAACTGATTCAAAGTTTATTTATAGTCTTCCATGTAGCCAATTAATACTAGAAACAAAAGGAAAAGCTAACCCATGTTGTTTCCAAGTTTTAGTAGGATTCTTTTTGTTTCCTTTGCTATCCTCACCTTATGGCCCAAATAAGGTTGGATTGGGCTCCTCTTTCACATGGATAAGATGTACTAGGGCCTCCTCTTTATTCTTCATTGAACCTTTCAAATATGACATGGTCGAAACCTTCAAAACTAATACATTCAATGCCTCTTTCAATGACTGTCTTTAACTTAATCACTAGGTCCATATTGGTGTTTGTAGACTGGTCCACATCATCTTCTCTCTCTTTGAAAGTATTCAACCTTGAATCAAAACTTATGTCAAATAAAGTAAGATAAAAAAAACATTAAAGGGAGCATTAACACCATACTCACTTGGAATGTTAATTTTGTATGCGTTGTCATTGATCCTCTCTAAAACCTGAAATGGATCATCACCACGAGATTGTAATTTTGATTTTATTTGGTTAGAAAATTGTTCCTTACGCATGTGCACCCGAACCTAATCACCGAGTTGGAAAATAACCCGTTTACATCCCTTATGTGCTTTAGAAGCATACATTTTGTTCTTTTCTCTATTTGCACTCGAACTCCCTTATAGGGTTGTCTCACCGTCTTTGCCTTCTTTTCATCATCTAAACTTACCCTTTCTTTGAAAGGAGAAAAGCCACAGTGGTTGAATGCATAGTTCTATTATAAGCAAATTCAATAAAAAACAAACATTCTTCTCAACTTTTCAGAATCGTTTGAATAACAACATGCAAAAGTTGGGATAAAGTTCTATTCACTAACTCAGTTTGTTTGAAGATGACAAGTTATCGAAAATAAGAGTTTAGTTCTCAACTTTCCCCACAAAGTCTTCTAAAAGTAGCTAAAGAACTTAACATCATGATATGACACTATACTCCTAGGAATGTTATGCAAACATACAATCTCCCCTAAAGAACAAGTCTGCAATATGAGATGCACCATTTTACAAAACCTATTAGAATCTCTACCTTTCTTTAACTTAGGGAAACCTAAACAAAGTCCATAGAGATATCTAACCAAGGTTCAGTAGGCACAAGCAATGGTGTATACAGTCCATGCGGTTGTACTCTAGATTTTGCCTTTTTATAAGTAATGCACTGTTCACAGATTCGTTGCACATCCTTATTCATCTTTTTCCAGTAGAAATGCTCATGCAATACCTTGAGATAGTTCAAGGTAGCTCCACTTAACTTCTCACTGAATACGCAATAGGTCTATGATCCTACATCAAAACAACACTTATTCTTATTACAAATGCATCACATTCTATTTCAAATGCTTTCATAATAAAGTCAAGTAGAGCCAAAATAGGTGCAGAGCAATTTCTCTTAAAAAGAATAAAAGTCAATTCTTGTTCCTCTCCCCATTTAAACACAAATGACTTTTTAAGAACTTCATTCAAGGGTGCAGTTATTGTACCGAAATCTTTCACAAAACGCCTATAAAAACTAGCTAACTCATGAAAGCTTCTTAGCTCACTTACCGATTTAGGTGCAGGCCAATCTCGAAAGGCCTTAACCTTCTCATCATCCATCTCAATACCCTGTGCAGTTACAACATAGCCAAGCAACATAATTTTCTCCATGAAAAGTTACACTTTTTAAGATAAGCATATAATTTCTTACTACGTAAGACATTAAATACATTATACAAATGATCAAGATGCTTAGTTAAGTTCTTGCTATAGATTAGAATTTCATCAAAATACACAACCACAAACTTACTTATGAATGCACGCAGCCATATGATTCATTAAAAGCATAAACATACTAGGTGCATTTGTAAGTCTAAACGGCATTACTAATCATTCATACAAACCATACTTCATCTTATGTTGTTTTCCACTCATCATCTTCTGTCATCCTAATCTGATGGTACCCACTTTTTAAGCCTTAGAGAAAATACAAGATCCATGTAATTCATTTAGCATGTCATCAAAGCCTAGGAATGAAATATACTTTACCATTATGTTGTTGATGGCTCAGTAATCAACACAAATCCTCCATGTTCCATCCTTCTTAGGCATAAGTAGAACAAATACAACACACAGGGCTTATACTCTCACTAATGTACTCCATTTCCATAAGCTCATCAACTATTTTTTTATAAGGTAAGTATATTAACTAAAAAATAGCAAATACAAAAAAGGGATATAAACTTACAGGGGGCATCGGCGGACAAACCTGCTTACCCTAAACCATACAGAAACAACATAAAAAACCAGATAGATTCTGGTAACAACTAGGCATAAATGTCATCAAAACCTAAAGAGCCAAGAAACAAATCAAATAGGATTGAAAATATCATTAAAAAATCCCCAAGCAATATGAAGTCTTCTGATAGAAGATGAAGAATCCATACTATGAAAAGAATTAACTTTTGAAACAATACAACTAACAATATCTCTAAACGTCATCAAACTAGTACGGGGATTATCACCATGGAATTAGAATTCCTTTCCCTCCAAGTGTAACAAACAAGAGAAGATAACATCAATCTCATAAGCACCTAATTAAGAGAGAAATCACCACTTAAATCCAAAAGCCAATAGATGGTGTTAATCCAAGAACAATGGCAAAATGGAATGAAACATGTGGAGCATAAATCAACACAAATGCAATGAGAGAATGGGCAATCAAAGAATAGGTGATCAACATCTTCTCTATCTCCCCCACATAAATGGCATTAGATAGTTTGAATGATACCATAACACCTTAGCTTTTTTTTAGTAGCGAGAGCATCACTAATAGCAATCCGCAAGATAAATGAAAATCGTGGAATAGCTTGTTTATGCGAAACAAGTTTCCATCACTCAACTTTGTCTCGAATAGGACGAATAGAGTTCCAAGTGCAAGATGATGCGAACCTCGTGATCACGTGGTCATGCAACCCACATGCAAAGACACCAATTCCCGAAAAGTCAAGTAAATCAGGTTTGATAGGAGTGTGACACAAAGATAACTTGTACCTAAGCACCAGCACTATTGGAAACGGAGATCCCCACCCAACGAATATTGATTCGCAAACAAGAAGTATAAGGATTACACCACGAAGACAGTTGTTCTTCGATAAGTTATTTTCAGTTCTTTAGAGAATCATGGAAGGGAGATTATCTCACCAACACACACACACACACACAAAGTGCGGCAAATAAGAACTTTTATTAATCTGAATTGTCTAACTTACATGTCTGGTTCTGCCTTTATTTATACTGACTCTAGACTTAAATAAACCCTAATGGACCCCCTTAGGTGGACTTATATGAAGCCCACTTACAATTGACCCAAATAAGTAATAATAACCCAAAGACTAAGAAGAAAATAATAAAGATATGAAAATTACCATCCTAAATATGCTAGAATCAGATTTGTCACCATTAAAAAGTTCCAAATATACTAGGACATTTGATATAAAGGTAGAATTTATTCTCAAGTCTTCTTTCCTTTTTGTAGCTAGGATGAATAAGGAATCCTTGTAAGGAAAGAATTCTGAACATTTATGAATCCTTGCCACACATGTAAACTATGTTGCAGCCCATTAAAAATCTTTAGAGAATTAGGAGATTCCCAAAATAAGCTGCTACATCCTTTTAGGAAAAGAATCCTAGCTAAATAGGAAGTACACAAGTCAAAAAGAAGTAAATAACAAAATTCATTCAGCCTCTGTTGACCCGTATTTTGATGCCTTTCCGAACTCCGATTGACCTGAAATTTTAAACCAAGGTAGGAGAACATGTCAGGAGACTCCACGTAAAATTTTAACTCAATCCAACAGTCAGATTGAGAATTATGACTATTTCAGTAAAATTGGATAGGTGCACTTTTTACGTCAAAATCCGAATCCGAAGGGATTATGGGAAGAGAATTAGGGGCCAATTCGGCCAAAGGGAAAATTTTCATTGGGTGGGGGTTTCTGTTTCCAATAGTGCTGGTGCCTAGGTACAAGTTATCTTTGTGTCACACACCTATCAAACCTGATTTACTTGGCTTTCCGGGAATTGGTGTCTTTGCGTGTGGGTTCCGTGACCACGTGATCATAAGGTTTGCATCATTTGGTATCAGAGCTTGGCTCCATTAATCAGGTTATATGCTTCTGAAATTTTTGTTTCTTGTTGATTCCGCAAAAAAATTCCTTAGTATCCAATTTCTTCTTCTCCTTGAATTTGCGGCATACAAAAAAAATTTGTTATTTCATTCTCTTATTGTTCAAAATATATCAATACCATAAAAAAAAAAGAGAAAAGAGAAAAGCAAAAAAAAAATCCGTTCAAAAAGACGTTTATTGGATTCTGTTGCAGAAAATTAAACAAGAGAAATTGGATCAAATCAACTCAGAATTAGGTAAAATTTTATACTCTGATTACTGGGATCCTAATAACACCACATATCCAATTTGGGGTCAATTGGATATCGTTTGCTTTGGGTTTCAAATTCAGGTCTAACTAAGTCTGATTCATAACGGTTTTGCGTCAGTATATCAAACCTTATCGTAAATTTCTCAAAATTTATATTCTGTGTATCTGGGTTGATATAACACTATATCAGAAATTGTAACTCAATTGGACATCATTTATTTTAGGTTCCAGATTCGGACTTAACTCGTCATAAATGAGTCTGTTTTGCATCAACTTTTGAAATTCGCTTGCTTTCTGTTGTTTTCGTTTCTTGCAGTTTATTTTCATCATATCCAACATATTTGGGTGTTGTTTCATCATTTTGCATATTTTTTGTTTCTGTTTTTATTCGAGTCTTCAGTTTCGTTCATATTTCGGATAGACTCGCTTGCTACTCGTGAGACTATCATCGCAGTTTTGTTTTGCTTGTTTTCTAGTTTTTATTGCTTCTTGAGTCATATATATTTGGATTGCGCTGCCAAGTTGGTTTTTTTTGTGAGGAGGACGTAGCCTTAGGTGCTGATCACGGCGAGGCAGTTGCGCCAACGTGTGATGTTGCCTCTTCTAGCGTGGTTTCACATCGGAGAGACGATGTGCCTTCACAATGGGGTTAATTAACCCGCAAGTACCAGGCATAATGGAAGTATAAGACCGAAACTTTTGGCCCAAGCCCAAGTCAACCCAAAGCCAACCTAAGTTAACCTGGGTATATAAGGAAAAGTTGCAAGAGAATTACTGTTCTCTCTTCTAAGTCTTATGGTTGTCGTGACCCTCTCCTCATCAAACTAAGAATTTCAGTTTTTGATCTTGAGTTTTGAGTTTAAGAAAAGTAGAAATAACAAGTAAGTGATTCTCTATGTTACTTCTAATTATGATTTGTTTATGGAATGATTAAAAAAAAAACAAAGAGAGATTAGGTTTTATAAGGATTAGAAGTTTATGTTGTTAAGATTAAATTATGATTATTAAGGGTTTAATGTTAGGTGATTAATTAGTATGTTGTTAGAAATAAGAATTTGTGAGTTGATTTGTTTAAATTATTTTTTATGGGTTAAGAAATTCATTTTAAGCTTGCTGGAAAATTTGGACAGAATGGTTTTGAGGTTGAAGGTGACCAAATTTTATTTTGGTCATTGATTTATGAAAATTTCAGTTTAGTCCCTAAAATTTGGAAAACTTACAATTTGACATTTTGAGATTCTGGACAGTGTTATTATGAGGTTTAGGATGATGAATCCCAGTTTGATAATTGATTTGGAATATTTTCAGTTTGGTCCCTCAATTTTGGGAATTTACATTTTAGTCCCTAAACTTTATAAAAAAATACAGTTCGGTCCTTGCTTCGTTCTAGATAGAATTCAGGATGGTTTATGGGTGAAATTTTAGTATGGTTATGTATTTACAATTTGGTCCAGTTTTGGTAAAATTACGTTTTGGTCCCTATTTTGGATAATTGTTGTTTTAGTCCCTAAACCTAGGAGACTAAACCTGATTTTATTTTATGCATTGGAATCTTTTATTTGTGTTGCTTTGAGTTGCTTTTTAAGTATATTTCGTATATTTATTATAGGTTCTCCTAACAATCCTCAATAGGTTTTTCGGGTCTTTCATCTGATATTCCTTTTAGTTCTATATTTTCCGGGTGAGTGGGATAATCTTTAATATGCATATATTATAAATAAATATGTATGTTGATTATACAATGAGTACAACTAGTTAATTTCTTGAATATTTATATATGTTGCTTTGTTTTTCAAGTACTAATTTATTCTTGAATTTGTACTCGCAATCTGTCAAACTAAATTCTATTTAATATGATATACGTTTCTTTGATGATTCTGTAAATATCTATTATGCCTTAATACAGGACTTGTCAGTAACTCCATGTTAACGGAGAGTAGTTAGCCTATGTGCACATAGTCTTCTGTATACCTAGCTGGTGAGAGAGGCATCAGCCAGTGGTCACCTTCGGGTGTTATCTGGTCACCTTTGGGTGTCATCTGATCTCTGACATGTATTCCATTACTTTATGATAATATGTATATGTATATGTATATCAAGATAAATCGTCTTACAAACTATTAAATGTTATTCCCTCACTGAGTTGGTTGAACTCACCCCTCATTCTTAATATTATTTCAGGTTCTTAGTTTCTGTTAGCATGTGGACTTGTTGAGTGTTCCTGCTTCTTCAATGTTGGGTGCGGGTTTCTGTTTCCAATAGTGGTAGCGCATAGGTATAAGTTATCTTTGTGTCACACTCCTATCAAACCTGATTTACTTAACTTTCCGAGAACGCCCCATCAACTTACCCCCATATGCTTCACGTACAAGCAATTCACTCATAGAACTTAATGAAACACACACACAATTCTCTTTAAACTTAATAAAGATGCTGCAATAACACTAAAGTCCTTCATTATACCTTCTATAAAAGTTAGCTATGTGCGGCAAACAAGAAGTTTTATTAATCTGAATTGTCTAACCTTACATGTTTGGTTATGCCCTTATTTATAGTGACTCCGAACTAAAATAAACCCTAATGTGCCACTTATGTGGACTTATATGATACCCACTTACAATTAAACCCAAATAATATAAATAAACCCAAAACTAAGAAGAAAGTAACAACAACAATAATAAATCCGAAATTAATATCTTAAATATGATAGGATCAGATTTGTTGTCATTTAGAAGTCCCATATAAGCTAGGAGAATCAAATCTGAAGGTAGAATTAATTCTTAAATCTTATTTCCTTGTTGTAGCTAGGATGAATAAGGAATCCTTGCAAGAAAAGGATTCTGAAGCATTTATGAATCCTTGCCACACTTGGAAACTATGATGCAGCCCATTAAAGATCTTTATAGAACTAGGAAATTCCCAAAACAAGCTGCCACATCCTTTTAGGAAAAGAATCCTAGCCAAATAGGAAGTTCACAGGTCAAAAGGAAGTAAATAACAAAATTCGTAAAGCTTCTATTGACCAGTATTGCGATGCCTTCCCGAATCCAACGGTCGGATTGAGAATTATGACTGTTGCCGTAAAACTAGATGGTTGCACATTTTACATCAAAATCCAAATTTGACCTTGCCTAGATCGTATCACTATTTTTATTTATGGTTGATAGGTTTTCTAAAATGATGCATTTCATTGCATGCCATAAAATAAATGATGAATGTTATATCGCAGACTTGTTTTTTAGAGAGATTGTACATTTGCATGGCATTCTTAGGAGCAGCTACTTTTGGAAGTCTTTTTAGGGAAAGTTGGGAACTAAATTTTTATTTTTGACAACTTGTCAGCCGCAAACATACAGACAAACTGAGGTAATGAATAGAACTTTATCCCTAATTTTGCGTGTTGTTGTTCTAAAGAATTTGAAAAGTTGGGAAGTATGTTTTTCTTTTGTTGAGTTTGCTTATAATAGAATTTTGCATTCGATCACTAGCTTTTCTCCTTTTGAAATTGTACTAACTCCTATGGATTTAATTCCTTTACCTTTTGAAGAAAGGGTAAGTTTAGATGGTGAAAAGAAAGCAAAGATAGAGAGACAACTCCATGAGGGAGTTCAGTTGCAAATAGAGAAAACGAACAAACTGTACTCTTCTAAAGCAAATAAGGAGAATATGATAGGATCAAATTTGTTGCTCTTTAGAAGTCTTGATGTGCATCATGGGAATTATAATCCATATCATAAAGTTAAATCTAACATACAAGAGGATTCAGATGGTCCAATGACAAGAGCGAAAGCGAAACAACTACAAAGGGCCTTGCCGAGTCAAATTGGAATGATTGAAGCTGCGTCAAAGTTAAAAATTATCAATCAATTTGAAATTGGTTCAAGGGTGCTTATTTGCCTACAATTGGAACTTAGAGATGGAAAAGGCCCTTAATGGTTCTTTTGATGCTAGGCTACTTGAATTTGGGTTGATACGCAAATAAGTGAAGGAATTGATGCTGTTTATGGTCAGAAAAGCAAATGAATTGGAACCCGAATTTGAAGTCATCCATTGCATGTGAAAAAACAAGACTAATCTAGGTGGATTTCAAGTTCAGAACGTGTTCTTTCTAGATTGTCTAGCCATGATTGCATTGGACTTTTTTGTAAGAAGACATGGTTGTTTTAAATTTGGTCTGTTTATGTTAGAAAGGTCAAAAAATATGTGTTAGTTAATTTGTCTAGGTTAGTTTGTCAAAGTCTGTTTTTTAGGTTTGACTTCTGCCATGTTGAATTTTTCATAACTTCGGAGGGATGTTCTGATTATAAATATAGTATCAGAATATGTAATAAAGGACTTTAGGCCAAGATTTGAAACTTAATTCACATAATTAAGAGTTGTTGTTCAAAATTGATTTTGTGAAGAACCCTACCTGACTTATCACTCTTTAATCACAAAGAGTGTGGCGTCAAAATCCTAGATTAATCTGTGGCGTCCAGATCGACTTATCAAAGTATCATTCTAGTCTATCCCCCATCTTATTTACCTTGAAATCACTATAATCCAGCCTAAACACCAAAAGAAAAAACAACACAACCAGACCCATCCTTCATCCATTTTTGTCAGATTCATTGTTGCCGATTTTCGAATCATTCACGGCACATCAAGTCTCATATAAGCTAGGAGGATCAAATATCTTGCCTCCTCTTTAGTTTTCTTGTTTGCAAAGTATTCTTAGCTGTCTTGGAAACTTATTTAATGATAGATTCCTACCGTAATAAGAATAGAATAATTGTTTCCATACACTATAAGGATTCCTCCACATTAATATGGAGTCCATACCAAACATGGAAATTATGTTGTTGCCCATTATATATTCTTGCAAGACTAGAACATTTATAAAACTAGGTGTTACATCCTTGTAAAAAAAGAATCATAACCAAATAGGAAGTCCACAAGTCAAAAAAAAGTAAATAATAAACTTCTGTTAACTACTATTGCGATGCCTTCCCGAGCTTTGATTGACCTGTAATTTTAACCCAAGGTAGGAAAACATGTCAGGAGACAACATGTACAATTTCAACCCCATCCAACAATCGGATTAAGAATTATGACTATTGACGTTAAACTAGATGGTTGCGCATTTTACGTCAGAATCTGAATGTGATTGCTTTTCGTTGCCTGGTTCGTATCATTCCCCCTCTCTTTAAGATGAATCGTCCTCGAATCATTAATAGGGATAAGAAACAAAGGTGTAGCCTCGTTTTGAAGTTCTTTTATTGCCAACAACTTTGGATGAAGGTAGCAGCCCTTCTTTTTTGTCTATAATCATTGTGGCGTTTTTGTTCCTCTCTTTCTGAAGCTTGCTGGGCATTAACTAATGCCGTTAATACATCAAGCTCTTGCTGCATCTCCCCTAGAATACGGGATAGATCTTGGTTTCTTTTTTGAGAACACATTTCTTTATTTCCCTCCCTTTGATACCACCTCTACTTTTGAATCCTCCTTTTTTTTTTGCCATAATACCTTGTCAAAATACACATAATCCCTATTGTAATACTCTCTTTGCATTTATTTTTTTGATATCAGAACCTAAAATGAAAGCTAATGACAGTAAAGAAAGTAAGAAGACACTGAATGATGCAAACCTCGTGATCACATGGTCACGTAACCCACACACAAAGACATCAATTCCTAGAAAGCCAAGCAAATCAGGTTTGATAGGAGTGTGACACAACGATAATTTGTACTTAGGCTCCAACACTATTAGAAACGGAAATCCCCACCCAACGAATATTGATTTGCAAACGAGAAGTATAAGGATGACGCCACGAAGACAGTTGTTCTTTGATAAGTCGTTTTTCAGTTCTTTAGAGAACCATGGAAGAGAGATTATCACACACACACACACAAAGTGCGGCAAACAAAAAGTTTTATTAATTTGAATTGTCTAGCCTTACATGTCTGCTTATGCCCTTATTTATAGTGACTCCAAACTAAAATAAATGCTAATGGACTCCTAAACTAAGAAGAAAATAATAATAACAATAATAAATCCGAAATTAATATCTTAAATATGCTAGAATCAGATTTGTCACTATTAAGAAGTTCCAAATAGACTAGGAAATCTGATTTGAAGGTAGAATTTATTCTGATGTCTTCTTTCCTTTTTGTAGCTAGGATGAATAAGGAATTATTGTAAGAAAAGGATTCTGAAACATTTATGAATCCTTACCACACATGGAAACTATGTTGCAGCCCACTTACAATTGACCCAAATAAGTAATAATAACCCAAATACTAAGAAGAAAATAATAAAAATTCAAAAATCACTATCCTAAATATGCTAAAATCAGATTTTTTTTCACCATTTATGAATCCTTGCCACACTTGGAACTATGTTGCAGCCTATTAAAGATCTTTGTAGAACTAGGAGATTCCCAAATAACCTGCCACATCCTTTTAGGAAAAGAATCCTAACCAAATAGGAAGTCCACAAGTCAAAAGAAAGTAAATAACAAAATTCGTACAGCTCTGTTGACCCGTATTGCGATGCAATTCCAAACATCAATTGATCTGAAATTTGAACCCAAGGTAGAACAACATGTCAAGAGACTCCATGTAAATTTTCAACCCGATCCAATGGTATGATTGAGAATTATAATTGTTGCCGTAAAACTAGACAGTTGCACATTTTACTTCAAAATCTGAATTTGACCTTTCCTGGATTGTATCAAATTTGTTATGTAACTATAACAAATTTACTATCCATGCTCATTAGTAAGAGAAACAAATAAATTTAATTGTTGCATAGCATCCTAAGATTAATTGATAACTTTAAGAGCAATACTTTTTTTCTTTAGATTTTATGTTAATTATTGATCAATATACTTTCAAAAACAAAATAAAAATTATAAAAAAAATTCCTTTGATTTTAGATGTTAGTTATTGATCTATTTTAAAAAATGAAATCAAAATTATATAAAAAATTGTTAAATCTAATAACCGATAACTTTATAATTTCCATCCACGTGTTTGTAATTAATAAGCTAAACATTGAAAATACAAATTACTTATGATGCAAACCTAGGGATCTCGTGGGTATGCAATCCATAATTAAGATTGGAATCTGCTCCTGAAAAGTAAAAATAGGTCTGATAGGAATGTGAGACAATGAAAACCTGCCCCAAGGCACCACCAATATTAGAATGAAGTTGAATGACACCATGAAGCCAATTAATCTTCGATAAATCTAATTTAGTTCGTTCAAGAACTAAAGAATGCAATATTCAGTTCGTGATGTCATCCTTATACTTCTCGTTCATGAATCAATATTTGTTGGTTGGGGGTTTCCGTTTTCAATAGTGCTGGTGTCTAGGTACAAGTTATCTTTGTGTCACACTCTTATCAAACCTGATTTACTTGGCTTTCCGGGAATTTGGTGTCTATGCATGTGGGTTGCTTGACCGCGTGTTTAAGAGGTTCACATCAAAATAACTCTTGGTCGAGATCCAACTTCCTAGATACTCTGAAATTGCTTAGCCAACTTTTAAAGTCCTTTAGATGCTAGGAAATCTGGTATGAATAGAAATTTAATTGTCGAAGTCTTCTTTCCTTGTTGGACTAGGATTCCCCTTAAAAACATGGAAAATATTTTTAGAAATTAATTTTCCATGTAGCCGCTTATCACTTTCTTTCCTCGACTAGAGGAATCAAATCTTTAGCATTAAATAATCCTTCAAAGTCTAGGATCCAGATCTAACAACCCCTTTTAGTTTCCTTGCATGACTAGGAAACTTCCTTCTTTGTTGCTAAATATTCTCCTAAATAATAGGGACAATAATAAACGAGTTTTCCTTTCAATTTTAGCATAATATTTTGTTGATCCTTGAAAGAAAAGATCCCAACTTCTTAATTAGCCCAACTTTGAACTCCATGTGGCCCAAACCCACACTCTAAATATAACTTAAATATGACCTGATACAAGCTCCCAGCAATCTTACTTGCTGCCCAAATTAGACCCATATGATTCACAAACCAAGGTTGGATAAAACTATCCCATGCCAAAAAGCCATTGTGGCCGAATGAAACATAAGCATGGGGTTCCTTTCCAGTATGATCCTAAAACTAGGATGCCTAAACGAGTTAATTTGATGAAATTGAAATGTGTGGACTATAGATTTGGTCTGGGTTATAAGTTTAAGAGAGAGTACTATAAGTGGGTTGCTAGTCGTAAAAGGGAAGCGAGGATGGCGAAGATTGAAGGACGAGAGTTAGGAAAGGAAGGTCTTACCATCCTGCCACTTTCAATGACCTTTCCAGGGTATCTAGTGATTAGATCTGGCATGGAAGCCCTCCATATTAGTGCTTTGGAATGTCAAGATAAAAAACAAAATGAGGAAGTGAAGGTTAAAGCAAAAGATGAGATGTTGTCGCAGCTGTCTATGAACACCATCGACGAAGTCCTTGCAAAAAGCCTTTGTGAAGAAGCTAGTTAAGGGAGAGGTATATCAGAATTGGATGATGGAGTTTGCTCCTATTATGTGATCAAAAAGTAATTGTTCTCTTTGGTTGTCTTGTTGTGTTGTGTTGTTTCTACCTGTTTTTAGTGTAAATGGCAATTTTGGCTTATAATGCCACAAGATTTTCTTTGTCAAATGAGCCTTTTTTACTTTAATGAGATCGTGTATTTTCTTGTGTCCAAAATGTGTCTTTATTTTCTTTTATCTTCTATGCACATAACACAATTACACAAGCACACCTTACACTTTCAAGAACCTTGAAAGTTCTATCAATTCATGAACTCGTTGCATTAAGAATAATTAGCCAAACTTTGATAATGAAATTGCATTGTGGGTGATGAAAACCGGGAAGAGGAATAAAAGAGTTTACTAGGTTTGTGGAAAATTCTGAGAAAACCTGTAAACGCGTTAGTGAAGAGGTAGAAGTTATACATTTGCGTATTGAACAAGAAAAGAAAGAACTGAAGATTAGTACCCTTATTATGGTCGAGGAAAGAGATGGCCTAATCTTTCTGTTACATGAATATGTGAATGTCTTTGACTGGACTTATTTAGATATGCTTGGTTTAGACACCGACATAGTGGTACACAGATTCCTTTAGTGGAAGAAAGTAAGTCGGTCCAACAGAAGACCAGGCAAATGTATATGTTACTTGAGGTGAAGGTAGAAATACAAAAATAGTGGGATAAGGATTCCTAGATGTTGTCTATTATCCTTAATGGATGGATAATGTAGTTGTAGTTCCTAAGAAGGATGGCAGGATCAAGGTGTGTTTAGATTACAAAGTGATGTAAACCTCGTAATTGCGAGATCATGCAACCCACAATCAAAATTGAGATCTGATCCTGGAAAGTCGAAAGAGATTTGATAGGAGTATGACACAATGAAAACCTGCCTCAAGGCACACTACTGGAATGAAGTCGAATGACGTCATGAAGCTAGTTAATCTTCGATAAGTCAAAATTGTTCATTCAAGAACCAAAGAATGACGTCATAAAGCTCTGTTAATGTTTGTAGTATCACCCTTGTTAGTAAACTTAATTTGTGTACTGTTAAGCATGCTAAACCATATAGATTGCAATGCCTATATGATAGTGGTGAAGTGAAAGTCACTAAACAAGTTGTGGTTCCATTTTAGATAGGGAAGTATGTTGATGAAGTTCGTAATTCATTTAGATCATGAGTCCTTGAAGCATCTGAAATGATAAGGTAAGTTGAATAGAAGACATGCAAAATGGGTTGAATTTATAGAAACATTTCCTTACAAAATCAAGTATAAGCAAAGCAAAGAGAACATAGTAGCTGCTGCACTTTCACACGGGTATGTTCTTCTAAACACCATGAATACTAGATTGCTAAGCTTTGAATATATGAAGGAATTGTATGTTAATGATTCTGACCTTGCCAAGATTTATAATGCATGTGAACATTTAGCTTTTGATAAGTTTTATTTAATGGAGGATTGTTAAAAGAGTATTGTGTTCCTACTAGTTCTTTGCGTGAATTGTTTGTTCGTGAAGCATTTACGAGTGATTTAAAGAGTCACTTTGGGGTTGCAAAAACTTTGGATGTATTGCATGAGCATTTCTATTGGTCAAAGATGAAAAGGGATGTTCAACGAATTTGAGAACAGTGCATTGCTTGTGCCTACTGAACCTTGGGTAGATATCTCTATGGACTTTGATGTAGGTTTGCCTAGGTCTAAAAAAGATAGAGACTCTATTTTTGTTGTGGTTGATAGGTTTTCTAAGATGATGCATTTCATTACATGTCATAAGACATACCGCACATGTGCGAAAGACGAGTAGGGCCGAAGGAGTCGCCACCTAGTTGTTTGATTCAGGATCGCCAGGAAACCCAAGTATACTAGTTTTATCAAATTTGAGGGTAAATCATTGTGGCTAGGAAAGGTGTTATCACCCCTAGTGCACCCCGCCTGAGGTAAATTGCTTTGTGTGGTTTGATGTGGTTTAGGGGGTTTAAGATTGAGATTTACTCGTATGAATAAATTTGGTGTTAAGAATTTATTATGAACTGGAGTACCCAAAACAATTCTTAGGAAAAAGGTTCTTTGTAATTTATGTATTACGTTGAAAAATACTCTTAATTAAAATTGATAAATATTTAGAATAACTCTGAGAAGTTTCTAGTCAACTCCTGATATTTCAAATACCAACCTCACTTGTGGGTCCAGCGGTCTATACCAGGATTTTTAACCTTTAATTCTCATGAATTAAAAAAATGGTGATTTATTGAAATATTGCTTATAGATTTAATAAATTGATTATTAAATCCTAAAATGCATTTCAAAACACATATATGTTTTTTTTTTGTTTTCGTATGAAAATGAAGTGATTCTAGTGACATTAAAAAGCTAACATCCATACTTTCTAGATAGCTAATGCAAGAAAATAAAATAAGGAAGAGCATGGAAATCATAGTCTTCAAAGTCAAATATGATAATCTGCTAGTGTTGACCTTCGATCATTCTGATTTGAATATCTGGAGCTACGTAAGTCAAATTGCTGCAAACTCAATTTTTTTGGATTTTTTACTCAAATACCTATCAATGCTCAAAATTTCAGCCAAAAAAGATGTCATATGAGGGAGATATGAGTTTTCAAAGATGACAACTGAATTCTGCCAACAAACAGGTTTCGTGAAGAAACGAGTCCAAATTATGTTCCGAAGCATCTAAAACAACATCCAAGTTTTTATTTCAGCAATTTAGCTCATCTAAGTCAAAACTTGAAGATTTCATGCAAGGCTATTTCTATTTTTTTAGGAAAATAGTTATTGAAGTACTTAAATGTAAATTATCTACTTAAGGGAGGACTATTTTGTAAAGTAGAGACTAGGGTTTCCTAGGATATAAAAAGAATAAGAGAAGAAAAGGGAGGCAGCCAGCCAAGAAGAGAAAAATGCCCTCTTTCTCTATGAAACCCGAAATCATGCATTCCTCCTTTTTGATTAGTTGTTCAACAAACATGCAAGGCTAAACTCTTTTTCTTGGTTGGAAGAACATGTAAACCTTCAAATTTCAAGAACTGTGAGATAACTTATTTTTACAATGATTGTTTATTTTAATTGCTAGAGCGGACTCTAAGCTATTATTGTAGACAATCTATTGCTAAGTTTGATATCAAAACCGGAGTTGTGGTATATAAACTTGTGAAGCAACTGAGTTTAATAATTGTGGCGGATCTACGTTATTAATCTTAGGGAGAACATTCAATCAAATCAAACATAGACTACAGACAGTTATGTTTTCTTGAGTAATCAATTTATCTAGTTCTTAAGACTGCAATTGAATTAAATTACTAGTGCGGACACTGTAGTTGTTTGATGGTTAGGGTTAGTTATACGTGTGATCCGTTAACTAA
>Ga0325411_1002705_pt1 | contig 20037 bp, 3 predicted proteins | sample PopdelMetagenome_13_FD_206181 | JGI IMG/M metagenome (GOLD analysis project Ga0325411, IMG submission 206181) | Populus deltoides microbial communities from Bellville, Georgia, United States - Xylem-PdIQD-R4 | ecosystem: Host-associated > Plants > Phyllosphere > Stem > Wood/Secondary xylem...
GAGGAGCTCAAGAGCGTTTGGTACGAGAGAGGGAGGGCCAGGCACCACTAATCCTAGCAGAGGCCGAGAGGAGGGGGAAAAGGATAGCCGAAGGAACAAGAGCAGCGCCTATTCCTGCACCAACTCCTTACAAGGATGTACTTGTTGGCCAGTCTTGATTACTTCAATAATTTCTGTGCATCATTCTATGTTATGTTGGTTTCCTGCGTTGCCTTTTCATCTAATCCTAGTGGGGAGCAGGAAAAGTAGAGAGAGGAATTTCTCAAAAGCTTCACGTGCAATTATGTTGACTGACTTTTGCAACTTTAAAATAGATGAGCTAAAAGAGTTCTCTAAATCAGCTAAACTCTTTGGTTAGAGATAATGTAAACTCCTTTTTTTTTTCATTAATGAAATTTCCATTTTTTTTCCTACCAACCTTATTCGTTTATATATATATATATATATATATATATATATATATATAATCTAAAAAGACAGCAATGAAATTACCAAATTCAATAGGTATTTAAAATACCCAGACCAAGAAAATAAAGCTATGAATGGGTCTTTTAGGTAAAAAAAGCTTTGCTAAACCGAGGAGACGTGAAAGTAAAACATTTATAACATGGAGAAGATCATCCATAGAAATGAACTGGTGGCCCGCAGCGGGCCGGGCGGACTAATTTTTTTTTTTTTTTTTTACGTTCAACCTAAAAGTGTTTTTGTTTAATTGATGGACCCAGTGAATGCGTTGTGGTCCCATAGCCTAAATATTATATTGCACAAAAACACATGCCCTAATCATTTTATTCCTCATTAAGTAACAATCAACTAGTTATTATCGTGGCGTTATTCATAGAGAGTGACACAAACATCCGTCTCGTGGCCCAGTGAATGCGTTGTGGTCCCGTATAGACTGAGTAATGTTTCTTATTAATTAAAATAGATATCTATCAGCTGGCTTATATATGTATCTCAATTAATATTATAAATATTAAAATTAATAATTATATAAATCTTTAATGGTTTTAAAATTACAAAACTTGAATTAATGATTTTTAAAAAGCAAATTCAAAATATAATTCACAATTGGAGGAAGGAGGAATGGGTTTCTTTACCCAGTATGTGGCAAATATCAAATACAAATCCTTTAAATTTGAATTATAAGACAAATTTATCTGTGCACTCAGAATTGACCTGTAAAAACATTGCAAATCTCAATTGCAATTAGGGGGAGAAGTTAATTGTCAGCATAATTTGTTCAAGAACATGGAGATAACTTAAAGGATATTAACGAGTTTTCTTGCATTCTACTTGGACAATAATATTTCTTTAATTTCTTGAGGTGAAAAATTGACTTAGTTTAACAACAGTAATTTTATTTAAAAAATAACCCAAAATTTCTTTTCACTAATATTAATCTTAAAGCACAATTTCCTCCCTCTCCTAAATAATCTTCTACTTGATCATGCCCCCCCCCCCCAAAAAAAAAAAAAAAACCTTTTGTTTTCAATCTTCCATTTGCCCCTTATATTTATTTTGCTCTTTGGTTGGTTTCCAAATTGTTGTTTAACTAAATTGATGACTGTGCTACACAACGAGTAGAGAAGAGAAAAAAAAACATTAGTGTTAAATAATCAACACTAGTGTTTATAAGAAAACAAGAAAAATTTGAGATTCAATTTATTGACTTGATAAAATTTAATAAATTTGGTTAATTTAATAATATAAACAGGAACGCTATTGATAAGCTTAACTAAACAAAATAATTGTCAATCATTAATTGCAAAAAATAAACTCTTGACAATATCATGGACAAATATCCTCAAATATTCTTAAAAAATCTTTATCATTTTATTTGATAACAAAACAAAAGTAAAATAAAAATGAGATAACTTCATATTAAAAAAAATAAAAATCAATTCTAAATAAATTAAATATTTAAGAATTAAATTAAAAAATAAATTAATAAAAAAAATCAACCCGAGTTCAGACAATCAAATCAGCAAACTAGTTATAGTACAAAGATAACCATGTAGATTTGAAGTCAAAACAATACTTCATGATTTTATGATTAATGAATAAAGATTTATGTTTTTTTAAGCTTCAATTCAATTTTTGTTAAATTGGTTTAAAAAAAATCAAATAGGATCATGTACTTGTTAGATATCCACTGCAGTGAAAAAACTAGGTGGGGGCAGACTACTACGTTGATAAAAGGCCATTCTCTAGCGGATGAAACGCTTAAAAGAAGTAGAAAGAATTTTGATCAAAGGATGGTGTAAATTCTACTTTAAATTCTGAATGAGGCCAGCCCTTTTAGGGTTAGTAGTTTAGGCAATCTGATGACACCTTGATGAAAAGGACATGACTCCTTTAGAGGGGTGATTTCCTTTTTCCCACCCATACAAAAAAGTATCGAGATATATATATATAATCAATGTCCTTGTAATATATTTTCATGTGTTTTTTTAATAATTAAAATCAATGTTTATATCGAAAACAACAATTTAAATTCTAAAATAAAAAGTATTTTTTGCCAGAAGAACTATTCTTTTCTTATTTGATATTTGAGCACTATTCAAACACGGCAACACCCAACCACTCCTATCCAAAGTAAACAGTCAGCGCGACACTGGATCGGCGGGGTTCAGCATTTTTCCCGCCCAAATAAAAATATAGTTATTCTTTGATGTTACGAGCACTAAGTTCGAAATCCCATAAACAGTAACAGTTAATATATGCCAATATGGGAAAAAACAAAATTCGCAGAATAAATAAAAAGAAAGAAAGAAAAGTAACAGTTAAAATTCCTATTATCACCTTGATGAAATATATAGTTATTTTATATTACATGTAGATATAAAATTAGTTGAATTTTATAATTCAAAGTTTCTGGGATGGACACGTTCCTTGTAACTCGAACACGAGTGATCCAAACAATCATATAATTATAAGCTGAAAGCGTGTTTTTTTTTTTTTTTTCCCTTGAGTACATTCACACAATCATATTATAAGCTGAAATCTCAACTTTTTAAAGCGTTATCATAGTGCTCTATAAATTGCTTTAAAGATGTTGGAGGACTTACGAAACCACCAAAGGGAGGCATTTATGTTTTCAATTCGTTAAGCAGTAGAGTACATTCCAGCACAAGACGCTTACGATCCTTAAATAATGAGGCCAGCCATTCATCTCTTTCAAGATTCTAGCTATGCCCTACTTTTTGCCCTACTTTTTGAAGCATTATCATATATATTGCTCTAGAAATTGCTTTAAAGATGTTGAAGGACGCACGAAACCACCAAAGGGAGGCATTTATGCTTTCACCTCGTTAAGCAGCAGAGTACATTCCAGCACAAAACGCTTACGATCCGCCACCCATTCATCTCTTTCAAGATTCTAGCTATTCCTTTTATCATTGTGGTCAAATTCATGAATCTCCACTCTGTTAAACATCCAAGTTTTTCAGGGATTTTCTGTATGATGATATGCCATAGGCAAAGGCGATGTGTGGAGTTTGGAAAGGCCTGGCCAACTTCATTTCAAATTTGCCAGGAGAGAAGTAACAAACGCAAAGTAAAAATTACTCTCGGTTAAACCAAAGAAAAAAGTACAAACTAAAACGGTGGCAACTCAGTAAATTGATAGTAGAAAAACCCACTCCAAGTAAAGTAAAAATTAAAGAAAAAGCCCACCATTCCTTATCTGCTTTGACGATTTTAATTGAAGATATTAGTTTAACTCCAACACAAAATTCACACACACACACACACTACAAATTAAAATGATCCGATCTTGAAATTTCTATTATAAGAAAACAGATCAGATATGTATCTGCAGCAATAGAGCAGATACTGCCAAAAACCAACAGTCTAGGCAAAATATTATCCATGCTGCTACAGTAGCATAAAACAGAGAATTAACAAACGCAATGTCCACGAGTGCTTGGAAGACCTGCAATTAATACGGAAACAATATTGGAAGATTTTCAGAACATTATTTGTAAGAATCTTAATTGGGTTTAGCTTCTTATTTCATGGTACCTACTTATTTCCCAGCATGGATCGAAATGCATGAGGTTGTCAGAGTCCCTCCTCAGGCGCCTCGGGATCACCACCAACTTCACACTCACATCTACCGGTGCAACCGCGTCTGTTGAGAATATAAATTAAGATACCAAGGAGGAGCGAGATGAGACCAACTCCTCCTCCTTTAGCAGCTAGGGAGTAGCCTCTGGTGGCCGATTCTGGTGCAGGGTGGGGGGAGAAGTTGGCATCATCCATGGTTCAAAACTACAAAGAGAATAATTAGAAAACAACGAGTAATGCTCAAAGTGAGATTAGGAAGAGATGTATTATTGATAAAATTAGCAAATAGAGACAGAAACAGAGGAGGAGGTAATTAGCTTGCCCAGAGTTTGCGGTTTATGCCTATGGTGATGGCGGTAATCAGCCGCTGAATGTATAGATGGAAGGAGGGTGAGTATCACGCGTTATATGGTGCGTGATGGTTATTAATGCATCCATTGTGATGTGGAACTTTCATGATTTCATCCAACCCAATCGTCAATATTGTCTCAATGTTCCCATATGCCAATAAAATTGAGGACTTTGCTTCTATTTCTTATCTTTTTAGGTTTTACTAGTTTGGTGTTGGTGTTTTCGTTATGGGTTGGATTTATATTTTTTAAAGATAATATTTAAACTTCTATAAAATTTTTAGTTTTTTAATTAAACCAGATACAATAATTGAAACTTGAAAAATCTCCAATCATTTATTTGTTTAGATCGAGTTTTAAATAAAATAATATAAAAATTATTTTAACATGATCATGTTCATTAGATAAATCTTAAAAAAAAAAACATACTATACTCACTCTAGTCAACCACAAAAATACAACTCAAGCTATGAACTTTACTTGATTTAATTAAATTTTTTATTTTATAATAAGATAAAAAAATATGAAAATCAAATTACTACAACTCAAGTTATAAACTTTAATGGATTTAATTAATTTTTTTATTTTATAATAAGATAAAAAAATATAAAATTCAAATTACAATCAACCCAACATTAAATGATAAAATTAATTAAATAATTAATATTAAATAATTAAATTTTTTTAAAAAAACTCATTATTGCATCAGCTATGTTAGGCCTATTAAAAATGTCCAGGCTTGTGGGACAAGCCTGCACATCTGGGCTTGTATATAGAAAAAAAGAAGTCAACAAACGATCTCAACGTTACTCTCACGCATTAACCACTTAAGTTATAACACAAATATTTTAACCAAACGATTCAAAAAATACATTAACATGGTTTAGTATCCATATTTACAGTAAATGACTTTCAGTTTATTTACTTTTTGTTCATAAGCGCTTGGTTAACAAATTGAATTGGCAAGGGTCTGGATCGATAACATTAAAATAGTAGACCACAACGGTCGTATTACCTTTAACTTCAATTCATTTGGTTCCCAGAGGCACTCTCCTACTTATTTCCGAGCATGGAAGTGCATGGCTTTCATGGAATCACAACCAACATTCTTATAATCTATTTTTAATTTATTTTTTAAAAAAAATTAAAATTAAATATTAATTTCGAGGAAAAATATAACTGGTCAACTTATGAGAAAACTAGTTCCATTACTGGACTGCGACGCACAAGACGATCAAAGTACACTGACACCAGTAACTTTTTGAAACTTAATATTGATTAAATTATGTGAAAATATCATAATACCTTCAACAATTTAACAAGGAAAAAAAAAAACAAGTTAAAAAACCCCTCACCGTGGATTTTTATTTTACTTAAAAGAGCATTGAAGTTGTTCATCCAAAACGAAAAAACCGATGCCAGCCCTGCACGCATAATTAAGATAAAAAAATTTTGTCTTAAAAAGATGAGTAATAATATTTTTTATTTTTTAAAAATTATTCTTGATATCAGCACATCAAAATAATATGAGAATACTAAAAAAATATTAGTTTAAAATAAAAAAATAAAAAAATTAAATTTTTTTAAAAATATTTTTAAAATATAAAAACAAATATGCCAACAAGAATTTAATTGTGGTTACACTGTTCTAATCTCATAATTATATTCTTAGAGAGTGGCCGGCTAGATAACAGAATTCTACATAACAAGACCACGCTTGCGAGGTTTTTTTTTTTTTTTTTTGCAAAAGCAATAGTATATTTAAAAATAACATGAGGCGTAAGTGATCAAGCTGCATGTTCGAGTGGTGACAGAGACAGCCTTAAAACTTCTTTGTCCAATATTCGTTACCCGCTTTTTCTTTATAGTTCATTTCTTTTTTATTTTTTGTAAATTTTATTTTTACACGAACATGTTAATCAAATTGCAGCACAGCATTACGCTCTAACCAGAAAACAATCACTCAACCAAAGGGCATTTACATTTTTTTTTACATTTTCAAAACAAATAAAAATTAAAACTTTTAATACATGAGAAAAAATATAATATTATTATATTATAATGGGATGGGCTAGCCCAAATATATGAGTCGAGCCCATCCTGGCTGGGCCGAAACCAACCCAGAAGAAATTGGGCTGCGCTCGGCTCAAAGGTGGGCGTTGGGCCACCATCAGCCCGTAATAGTGTTGGGTCAGTTTTGGCCCAAAAAAGTTTTTGGATTGGGCCGAACCCAACCCATTCATTTTGGTTTAGACCGGAATTGGTCCGACCCAGTGAATTGTTAAACTCTCCACTATTCACTTTGCAGAACAATGGAGAAGGCGAGGCAGAAGATGAAGAAGAAAGAAGAGAAGGGCGGAGGGAAACTGATCGGGCGGTGCCTTGTGATGGTACTGCCGGTGGCGGTGGTTCACGACGACATTCGCTGGTGGAGGGAGAAGAGAATAGTTCGACTGCTAGCAGAAATGAGAGGGGGAGGCAGGTTTTTTTATTGATTTTGGACCCAAAGCTATCCCTCCTCAAACCATGAAAATCAAATCTATTTATAAGGGGTGAGAGAGGGACACTTTGTCTCTTATGATATAAAATCCATTGGTTCAAAGTAGCAATGATGAACTGTCTGTTTTCTATAGGAAAATGGTTGGTCGAGTTGGCCACTTTAGGGTAGCGTCATTGCCTCAGAATCTTCAATTAGCTCGAATGCTTCATATTAGCATGTAGTCAATTGTCAAGGGATCGTTGAAGCTTTAAATGTCTCGGGAGGGTGGCCACTTAACCAACCTCACTGAAGAAGAAGATGAACAATCATCTTCCAAACGGCGTCGTTTTGTTAATTACGCTATAGTTCTTCAATTTGTGATTTATTTCTAATTACACTCATGATTGGCTTCAAACTTTCAATTTTGTTCAATTTTATCCCTAACAAACTTCAATTCAAGCCCCAGATTTTAGTGTCTTTTTCCCTTTTAGTCTTTAGTTCTAGATTTATAAGATTTGACCCTTAATTAATCAACAAACTTCTCATTTCTTCAATTTAGATCCTGATTAGGTAAATTCTAGTCCCTTTATTTACCCGTATTTTCTAGTTTGGTCTTTGATTTCGGATTTTTTCAATCAAATCTCTAGCTGGCCATCAAACTTAAATATTAATGCAATTAAACCCTTGATTTGACCAAATCAACATTTTAAAATTTTAATTTGATCCCTGAACTTTAATTTCTTCCAATTAAAACCAAAATTGACTTAAAAATCAATTTTTCTTGCAATTAAACCCTTTATAAATTCAATTAAACCTTAAATAAAATTTAAACGAGTTATTGAACATCTTATTTTGGATTTTTCTTTTTCAAATTGAATTTTATTTGTCAACAAGGTTCTCATAAGTCAAAATATACTGTGAAATTTTAATTTTTATATATATTTTTGAACCTCTTCAACCAATTTCTAGCAATTTTCTAAGTGCTCCGTCATCGTCTTCTCATTGCTATTATTTTTTGGATTTCTTCGAATGTTGTTTTTTTATTTTTTTTATTTTCTCTTTTTGTGCGAATTCAAAAATAGGTAACAACATAAATCATTAAAAAAAATTTCAGCATTTTAATTGAACTTGATATAATAATTTAAATTTAAAAAATCTCGACCTCACTATTTGAAGATAAATATATCATACGGAAAAAAAAACAATTATATCCCCAATTATATGTTTAGTTAGTTTTGTTTGCAAGAGAAAATTTGTTTTTACAATGTTTTAATCCATTGTAATTTATGTCTTGACGAAGAATGAGAAAAAAAAAACCTTTTAGTTTATTTTGTAATAGTATATGGTTTGTGAATATAGAGATGGGTACATTAATAAAAAAGAGTCTGTATCAATAGACACTGGACACGTGTTTTGATTGGGTTAGAAGTAGAGGTTGAGGTTTGGGTATGAACCCACTAAAAAACTATGAAAATCAAAAAATATTAGCTTTTGTGGTTGAATTTTATGTATAATTGGGTTGTACTCAACCACAACCTCAACCACAAAAACTAAACCAAACACCCAAATACACTCTAAAAGGAATTTTGAACTTTTGTTCTATTCTCGATTTGCTCCACGTAGTCTTTGTCCGATTTGTTCTATTCTCGATTTGCTCAACATAGTCTTTGTCCGATTTGTTTTGTTCTCGACACTACTTCGTCTTTCAGGTTCTTACACGCATATTTCGAGGAAACTAAAAGGGACTGAATCTTAGGTGAGCTTGAATGCACAATAGTTTTTTATTAATGCTACTAGTTATTTACTGGTAAAGTTATTTTTATAATAAATCATAACTTTAGATTGAATAATAAATTTAGAAATTAATAGATATTTTATAAAAAAAAAATTATAGGGAAAAAATTAGAAATTAAATGAATAAGAATAAAAAAACATGTGACAAATTATAATTAAAATACTAAATTTAAAAAAGATAAAACAGTTATAAGAAAAACCAATGACAAAAATAAGAAATTAAAATAAAAAATGTTAATTTTTTTATTGGAGGGTTAAATTTAAAAGAAAAATAACTCCAACAAAAAAAATCTTAAAAAAATGAGGACCAAACTTAGAATAATAACACAATATAAACTTGATTGAATAGTGAAATTGAAAACCAATAAATTTTTTATAAAATGACTAATGAAAAAAATAAAAAATTAAAAGAATAAGGATAAAATCTAAAAATATAATATATATAAATTTGAATTGAATTCCAAATAAAAAAAAATTACAAAAAAATTAAGAACAAAAACTAAAAATCAAAAAAAAATCAAAATAGAAATATAAAAAATCAAAAAGATCAATATACCATTTAGGTTGAAGGAGAGAGAAAATAAGAGGGAAAAAAACCTTTCTCTAATGACATATACTACATAAGGAAAAAAATAAAAGACGTGGGAGCACATGCATTGATGTACACTTATGCTAATAGCTTTTTGAATTTTAATATCAATTAAATTATATAAAAATACCATAATACCCTCGACAATTTAACAAACAAAAAAAAAATTGAAAAGTAAAAAATAACCCTTCAGCAAAGAAATTTTTTTATTATTATTTAAAGAGCATTTAAGTAATCTTCTTGGTTATCTAAAATAAAATAAAATAACCAATACCAACCCCAGACAATTTTATTTTATTTTTTGTTAAAAAGGTACTGTAGTATTTTGTCTGTTCATTTAAAAATAAAAGGACCCTATCACTCTCATAGGCAACACAAATGTTTTATGCTTGAAGGATAAAATAGTTATTTCACTGCTGTAGGGCGGCATGAAATGCCTTTAATGCTACAGTAAAAATACCATGAAAACCCTTTCCCTCGTGGTATATTTGTTATTATTATTTTGTTCGACGCTTGATGAAGAAGGCATGGATATTTCAGAGGGGTGATTTCTATTTCTCACGTATACAATTTGGCTTCATAAAATTCACTGGCCAGCAATTTCTACTAAGCTAGAGGGCTATTTGTTTCTCTGCGTGTTTAAATTTTTTTATTTTTTTATTAATTTTAAATTAATATATTTATAATGTTTTTAAATTTTTTTGATGTGTTAATAAAATAAAATGGTATTATGATAAGGAGGTTAAACTGCACTGAGCATATATTAAAAATTTTAATCCTTTTCCAAACATTACCTTAAATAAACAATCCGACGACGGATTCTGACATGGCTAATCTCCTTGAAGTCAGATTCTTCCTTGGGCAAATACTGTTTATATTTTACATGTATACAAATGGATAGATCCATCGGTCCACGTGAGAAAATAGAGTCAAAGGAAAGGCGCCCGAAGACAATAAAGAAACATTAAAGTAAGGGTACGGGGAAATAGAGAATATACAGGTAGAAATAAAAAATTTCTTTCCCATCCACGGAACTACAACCCCTTACCTCTTTTTTATGTTGCTTAAAGAGAAGTAGAAACGCATGAGGACCTTGCAAAATTGGTGGGTTGTTTTGTTCGAAGAATTTTTTTTCTTATATATAAAAAAGCAGACTAAAAGGCTTGAAAAATCATGTACGCGCTGCCATTCCTGGAGGTGCCTTGGAAAATCCTCCAGCTTCGAGATAAATAAGTCAGAATGGAACTGGATTGCTAGAAAATATATGTTAGAGAATAATATAAATCATATCCTGAACCTCACCTAACAGTTTAAGTTATTGGGTTGAGATGGTTCTTTGACATAATATCAGAGCCTTGATGACCAAGCTGTCACGAGTTCGAATCTCACCATCCCTATTTATTTGATAAAAATTAAACACAAGGTAATGTGGGCCTGTGCAAGTTTTAAGCCCAAAGGGCTTTCACTTGAGGAGGTGTGTTAGAGAATAATATAAATCATATCCTGGGACCTCACCTAACAGCTTAAGTTATTGGGTTGAGATGATTCTTTGACAATATAGTATCTATGTCAATGTACCATGGAACTTGAGATTTTGCACTCCTATGTCAATGTATTTTGTGGGCATGGGTCAAATCCTATGATCCGAGCCTAGTAAAAAAATTAAAGAAGAAATGTAATGTATTTTTTTTGAGAATAATGTCTAATGGATTTTTTTTTATTAATTACTTGATTCTTTACTTTATTTAAATCTTTATTTTAGACAGGAGCAAATTTCATTTGAAATATATATTTCAAACAAGAAAGAAAGGGGAAATAAAAGCATCTTAAAAGACAGACAAGGTACACAATCTCCTAAAACTCCAGCTAACTGGCATGCTTCGGGTTTGGATAACACGAATATTCAGCTTATCAATCTCTCTATTTTCATTTATAATAAGAAAGTAATTTGAAAAACACCTTAACTATACTTCTAAATACATACTAAGTCGATAACTCTTGAAGGACTCAATACTTAATTAAATGAGTAAAAACGAATCTCACAATTTCAAATTTTGAACACACCACAATTCATTGTGCTTGCTTCTTTTAATGTGATTTTAATTTTTTTTAAAAGATAATCAATTTTAAATGCAATTTTAAAAAACACAAAAATTGTTTGGTTAAAACAATATGAGATTGATTTTTTCATATGAAATAAATAAATAAAAATTTTTCATAAATAAAAAATATAATATTTTAACTTGTACAAAAATAAGATTTAAAACAAACTTATACATGAAACCTAGTATAAAAAGCACAAATTATTTTAGTAATCAAACAATCTTTTCTCCAACATTGAAAAAAATGGAAGCTACCCCAATATAAAATAATATCCTAACAATGCTCAATCATCTCTTCGTGACCATGTACTCCCATTTAAAATAAGTATAGTTAATTTCTTTTTATGCTTGTTTTACACTTTCATATTTAAAATAAATTAATGGTTCTTTTTACCCTAAATATAAGGATCTTATATTGTTGAGAAAAAATTATGATACATGTTTGATGCCCCATTTTACAAATTAAAACAAATATATTTATATTGATCTCAAACAATTAAGAATTGAAGAATCATATTTTAAAAACAAAATAATTCAATGACTTAAAAAGACAAGTGAGAGATTCTCATTGTGTTTAGGCGGTGCGTGAATAGCTACCTAATGTCTAAATATAGGATTTCATGGTGGTATTGGAAGCATCTTATCACCCCTTTTTAGGTTGTCTAATGCATCATAGAAAGAGCGACGAGAGGTCTCAAATTATATTTTTTTTCTTTTTTTTTCTTTCATTAAAATTCATGTTGACCTACAAAAAATCAAAAGATACTTTACGTAACATCTCATAATTTAGAATGCAATTATAACATGACAATTTTTTTAATGAAAAAAACAATTACTTATATACTTTATTGAATATTAAAAAAATTTCAGTAGAATCTTTTTTATACAGAGTCCCCCCATGAAAACCGCATCACAATTTAAATTTAACACGGTAGCCTCATTCATAACCCATTTCATCAAGTCATTATTCCATAATTAGATTTTATCATTATCATTTCAACATTTTCATAACATATCATATAGATTCCCATTCATCTATTCATATTAAACATATCATACTAAAAAAAAATATTTTATATACAAGACTATAAAAACTCTCTCATTGTCCCTCCTTAGGTTTCGTCCTTCATCTTTTCTCGGTTCCTTAATTTTTTTTTTTATATTGAATTTTTTAAATTGAACTTGATATTTTATTTTTGTCATATATGAGAACCTCACATCATCGAGAGAAAAAATGACACACGTTTGGTGCCCGATTTTAAAAATTAAAACATAATTACATTGATCTCAAATGATTAAAGCTGAAGGGATTATTTTTGAAAAACAAAATAATCCAGGGACTGAAAAAGATAAGTGAAAAGTGCCTCGTCATGCTTGGGCAGAGCGCGGGAATAACCATCCAATACCCAAATAAAAAAAACACTTTTAAAGACATCTTTTACGTCTATATGGACCTTCTATTTCTACATTGTTTAATCGAAAAGTTGCGTGTCTTCCGTTATAAAGACAAACGAAACAAGTTCGTCATCATCAACTTTTAATATTAACTTATAAAAACGCAGAAACGGGAGAGTCCACGTGCACATGTTGCTTAAAGAGAAGTAGAAACGTATGTGGGCCATGCAAAATTTGTTTTTTTTTTGGTTAAAAAATTAGTTGAAATATAAAATATGGATCGCTAGAAGACGTGGCACTGCCAGCAATTGTTGATCTGATACGGTCACTATTGTCTTCGGCTCACGGAAATGTACTTGAAAACAATATCCAAATCCCCTCTGGAAATGAGAAATTAAAGAAGATTCCCTACGCTATTTAATTTTAGATGGTTTAGGATTATTGATATTAAAAAAAATTTATATTTTTAAAAAAGTTATTTTAATCAAATCATTTTAAAAAATAATCTTAGTCACATTCTCTCACGCGCTCTAAATATATATAATATAGTCCTAACTCTATATCATGTGTTTGATGAAAGCCGTGTCATCTATAAGAAAAATATCAATGGAATGTAAATTGTAATATGTAGGGCAAGTGATGGCAGAGAGCCTGTAAGTGGAAAAGTTCAAAAAAGAACGTTACCCAAGTAGTCTTTCAACAACAGGATATAATTATTGTTGCAACTAGCTAGCCTAGTAGATTATGTTTGGCCAGGTAGTTGAAAGTGTGTGTGTGTATATATATATTACAGTTTTTGTTCAAAATTATTTTTTTATATTTTTGGGCAATATTGATATATTGATATTAAAAATAATTTTTTAAAAATAAAAATTATTTTAATGCATTTATAAGTTAAAAAATAAATACTCAATTAGATCATTAATTTATATATACTTTTTCTTTTTCAAAGCTATAAAAAATAAATTATCAAAATAACGAGGATCAAATCTTATATGAAAGAAAAATTAAAGGAAGATGAATTCCTAAACTAAATTAAATTTTAAAGATCATATCAAATAAAACAAACGACAATGAAAAGAAAGGAGACCAAATCAAACAAATGAAAAAAAAATTAAAGGAGGATGAAATTAAAAAAAAATTAATTTTATAAATTATCTCAAATAAAATAAATAGTAATCAAAAGAAGAATAACTAAATCTGAAGGAAAAATAAAATGATGGGCTCCTTTGAAAATTTAAAGGATCAAGTATGAAATCAAGGTGGAGAGAGAAAAAAAAAATAAAAGGTCATCAATATCAAACTAGATGTTAATAAGCTACATGCGATGCCTTGAGAGGAAATGTCTTCCAAAACGATTCCAAAAACATCAATGAACTATGTTTTTGGCCTCTATAACACGTTGCACACACCACTTAAATATAATGGAGCAGTGGACACATTAGCGCATGCGATGCAGCACTAGCCACTTGTGATGTTTCAATTATATTTTATATTTATTAAAATACAAGATTTTTCCTTAGCAGCTCGATTGTAAGTAAAATACTAGAATGAAAATATAAAAAGTCACTGGATCATAATTAAACAAAAATATATTTTTAAGGATATTTTAATTTATTTTACCGTATTTTTTAAACTATTAATAGATCTTATGGAAAGCTCATGCTATCCCCAATAATCAATTCATCAATTTCTTTAAAAGAGTAAAATAGACATTATACTGTTATGATAAATAGTAAATCGTCTTATGATGAAAAATAGTAAAATAGGCATCAATTAGCTTTTATTAATTTCAAGCATATATTAATCTATTAAAACATTTACTTTATGATGTAATTCTCCATTAGAAAATGATATAAGATAGCATTTTGAGTGGAGAAATTTAGAGTAACTTGTCATCCTTGCTCTATATGAGAGAGACATATATATATATATAAGAAAAAGAGAGAAAATTTATATGAAAATATTCTTATTATTTTTAATGAATTTTACCTCTAATGTTTTTCATCATCTATCTCTCTTTATTTATATTAATTTTATAAATATTGTGGTGAATAGGATAAATAATAGAAGTGGATAATCTAACAAATATACAATTTTATTTGTTTTTTAATATCAGTTTAGCAAAAAATGAATTTAAGCTTAAAAACAAATCTTTATTCATTAACTATCTTTAAATCTATAAAATTATAATTTTTTCATCAAGATAATTTTTTCCATTAATATAACTAGTTTATGATTATCCATCTAAAAATACTAAAAAAAATTAATTTTTAAAAAATAGTTCTTTTACAAATCTAAAATATTTCTTCATGTAACATCATTTATGTTAGTGTTAAACTGCACTGAGCATAGATTAGGTATAATTAATTAACCAAATATTCTCCGCCCCTATTTCCTTCCATCCTATTGTATATTTTGTCCAAAAGGATGTGTGGGCACGGGTCAAATCCTATGATCCTAGCCAATTAAAAAACCAATACGTTCTCAGGAGGTCGTTCCTAGCCGATTTGGTTGATAGATTGCGTACTTGAACATATATTTTGTGATGGTCACTTGCGCAAGAAAGAGATGGATAGATAAATAAATAAATAAACCGTAGGAAACTTCTGGGAAGTTCTTCGAATGAGTTTAGGTTGATTTCCTTTTTCCTTCCATCCTTGTGGGATTTTGCACTCCTATGTCAAGGTATTTTTTGTCAAAAAAGATGTGTGGGCATGTGTGTTCAATCCTATGATCCCAGCCTATTAAAAGAATTAAAGAATTGACACGGGCAGTTCCTTCGCATTGGTCAAGTACATGATACCCAACCATAGATTTTTTGTCGGAACGTTTTCATAGAACACGGGCGGGGTTCTAACCAAGGTTGGTGGAATCATCTTGGATCCCAACTGCTCCCACAGACGTCATCGCGATCCCAACTAGATTTTTTACATTAAGTTTTATTCAAAAATAATTTAACTTGATAGTTTTTTTTTTTTTTTACTTAAACATGAGAATCCCATTCCATGAGGATATCTAAAAATATAGTAGTGATTATTTTTTAAAATATTTTTTTATTTGAAAATATATTAAAATAATAATTTTATTTTTTAAAAATTATTTTTGATATTAGTATGTTAAAATGATTTAAAAACATAAAAAATTAAAATAAATAAATAAATTTATTTTTTTCAAAAATATTTTTAAAATACAAAAATAACCAATACCTTAATGTTTCTTCCTTCTCTTCGGGTTGGCCTATTTTGCCTTATTCTTTGAATCTAAAGGTATCTTATAAATGAGAGGAAATTAATGATTAAGAAACAAGAAAAACCAGAACTTGGGGCTCAGAGAGTGAAAAATAATTATTTTTTAAAAGAAGTATGGCGTCAGAAGGAGAGAGAAAAAGCTTCTTTGGCTATGGGATTAGCAAGGAAAAAAATATAAATAAAGAGGGTTCAGAGTAGGGGGGGGGGGGGGTTTGCTTGCTTGCTTTTGGCCATGTTTATTTTTTGGAAATTAATTTTTTAAAAATTATTTTTTAAATTTTTATTTATTTATTTGTTATTAAAAAAATTAATCAATAACAAATACTTTCGGTCAACGAAAAATACTTTTCAATCAAAGAAAAATTTGACTTGATTTCTAGAAAAGTGTTTTCCTTTTATTCTGGACGAAAAACACTTTTAGAAGTTGTGAAAAATTTAGAATTGTTATATTATTTGCTGATTATATCAAATTTGATTCTCAAACTTTTGATTGCTATATATATATATTGTTTTTAATATTTTTTTTCAATTTCATCCCTTAGAATTTAATTTTTATATTAATTTTGGTTCTTATTTTTATAATTATTATTTGCTTTTTCCTTATCATTTTTAATTGAAATTTTTTATCTATCAAATTTGATCATCATTCTTTTGATTGTTACTTATTTTATTTGAAATAATTTATGAAATGTTAATTATTATTATTTTAATTTCTTCATCTTTCATTTTTTTTAGATTTGATCTCTATTATTTTGATTATTTTTTATTTTATTTGAGATAATTTATGAGGTTATATTTTTTTTCAATTTCATTCCCATTCAAATTTTTAACTTGTAAGATTTGTTCTTCATTATTTTAATAAATTCAAAAAAAATAAAACATTAATAAGTTATTTTCTAGTTCATTTTCTATAACATAACCAAACACTAGAAAGTGTTTTCCAACATGTTTGTTTGCTGGAAAGTAAATTCCGGGAAAATGAATTATTTTATGATATTTGGTAGTGTAATGAAAAAAAATTAAATATTAATTTGGTAAGGGGAGAGATTCAACTTTTTGCTGTAATTTTATCTTTTTATATTATTTTTTAAAAAATTGAACTTGATAGTTTTTCTTTTTTGCTTATATATATATATATAATTCTCGTTTGAATATATATATATATATATATATATATATATATATATATATATATATATATATTAAAAATAGAAAGAAAGGGGAAGTAAAGGCATTTTAAAAGACGAAGACAAGGGACACAATCTCTCAAAACTCCAACTCCAGCTGCTTGCATGCTTCCGGTCTGGATAGCACGAATATTCAACTGCACAATCACTCTATTTTCATTTACAATTACAAAGAAACATTAAAATTAGAAATTAAGACAAGCATCCTAGCTTTAATATAAACCTCTCATGCAACACAGATAGCCTAAGAAAATTAATATAAATATGGTCTATTTTCTACAATTGATTTAGAGTTTATCTATATATATTATTAAAAAAAAAACAAACTAATATTATTAAAAACTCTGTTAAACTAAACATTTTCATGACCGAGAGGAGGCACGCTGGCCTAGTCCACAGGAAAAACATGGTACAAGTTTTTATTCCTTAAACACTATACAGGATAGGTGATCTTTTAATATCTAAATTAGCAAAGTATTTCAGAAAAATAATATATAAAAGAAGAAGAATTAAAATACAGGAGGGTGTTCTTTTAAATCATTCTGTGTGTAAATATATTATTCAATTTTTCTTATACATCCTTGAATATTTATATACCACTAAATCACATGAAATTGTATTATGAAATTGTATCATAGAATTTAATTAGATGTCAGTGTCACCATGATACTTGCAGTGGTCCTAAACGTGCCTTGAACCTCATTTGGATATGCCATGTTTGATAAAGAACTTAATAGTGTTGCTGACACAAAATGGATCAATGGGCTTATTAGTTTGGATTGGTTGCCCTTTTATTTTCCTTATTCATTGAGCTTAGTTGGGCCTTTTCTCTCCTTTCTCTTTTCTTTTTTCCTCCCTCCTCCCTCCTCCCTCCTCCCTCCTCCATCCTCCCAGTTAGGCTTCCTTTGACCTTTGAGAAATTAAACCTCTTATATGCCCTAGTATTTCAATTAATTAGAAATTGGAGTTAGTAAATTGTATTTCAATTAATTATTTCAATTATACAGAACCCACGAACCGCCACCGCAACCCATCTCCCCTGGCAATTCTCATCTCCCTCTAAAAAAAAAAACCCACCTGCCCAGCGCAATTCCGCCATGGCACGCCCACCAACAACATAGCCATTGAACCAGTTACCAAAATAACCACCAAACCACGGCATAGCCGGTAACAATGAAACGATCCAGCTGCCAGGAGCGGGGAAAAAAAGAACACGAAAAGCGACAACTCCGACAGACTCAAGCGATCACGGAAGCCAACGCAACAGTCCAGGTCCACACCGCCAGTAACTCCACCAACGGCGAAAATCGCGCGAAAACAAGAGGGAACGCAACGGAAGGCAAAAAGACTGGACATCCCTCGTTGGATGGCGACGAGAAACATTATTAGATGATATTCTCTTGTTATTTATTTTTCCAGATCGTGCGAAGATATCCTCGATGAAATTGTTTTGCCTTTTGAGAAATTAAACTGTAGCTAACATAAAACTCTATTATATGCCTCAGTATTTCAATTTTGTTTCTTCTTTTTCAAAATAATACTGGGATTTTTATTGTCTTTTTATTAGTCTTGAAGGAATACGAGTTTTCTTACATTTTACTTGGACATTAATATTTCTTAATTTCTTGAGATGGAAAATTAACAATAGTCTAGCAGCAGTAATTTTCTTCAAAACGAGAACCCATCACTGCTGCGCCAACCTCTTACAAGGATGCACTTGGTGGCCAGTCTTGATTACTTTAACAATTTATGAGCAGCGTTCCATGTTTTAATTTAAGAAATAGATAACGAATTTAATTTAAGGAGGCCGGTTTTATTTTCCATGTCATACTTTCCTTAAGAAAAAAGAGCTAAATTTTAGAGCTTTATTGAATAAAAAATTTTAAATAATTTTTTTTTTATTTTTCTAAAAATATTATTTAATTTGATAAGAAAAGTTCATATTATATATTTTTATATCTTAAATGATTGATGATCATAAATAAACAATTTAAACTTAGATTGATTTTTTTATTTTAAATTGATTTTGATTTTGAGATTTTTTTTTTATTTTATAAAATCATGGATAAATTTGTGTTTCGGATAAAAAAACAAGTTGCAAAATAAATTTTTAATTTTTTAGCCATTAAAATAGACAAAATCCAGACAAAAATATACAATGCATCATTTATTACCGGCATAAATGCTAGATCCAGATACCTTAAATTCGATACAGATACCGTACCTAGTACGCTTGGTATGCCGTTACTTTACAAAGACAAGCCATCAGATTCTTTTGGAAGAATAACAAACAGCTCACAACACTGTTTTTTTTTTTTTTTAATTATTATTGAAAAAAAACGCGTCATTTTTCTTTCCAATCTCCTAGTGTCTATCCTAATTGGTCAAGTCCGAGTACCTGACTAGATTTTTTGCCGGCGGTAACCAAGAACGCAGCAAATCAAATTGATAATAGAAAAACCCACTAAAATGAATTAAAGAAAAAACCCACAATTCCTCTTCTGCTTTGACGATTTTAATTGAAGATATTAGTTTAATTCAAACACAAAATTCACACCATATATATAAATCAAACTGATAATAGAAAAATCAAACCACACGATCCAGCATCCAGGATCAGGAAAAAAAAAAAGAACACGAAAAGCGACAACTCCAACAGGCTCAAGCGATCATAGAAGCCAACGCAACCGCAGTGGCAACGCCACTCCAAGGATAGAAAAGCCCATAATTCCTTATCTGTTTTGACGATTTTAATTAAAGATAATGTTTAACTCCAACACAAAATTCACACCATCATTTATTTATATATAAAGTACAAA
>Ga0325411_1002708_pt1 | contig 20034 bp, 19 predicted proteins | sample PopdelMetagenome_13_FD_206181 | JGI IMG/M metagenome (GOLD analysis project Ga0325411, IMG submission 206181) | Populus deltoides microbial communities from Bellville, Georgia, United States - Xylem-PdIQD-R4 | ecosystem: Host-associated > Plants > Phyllosphere > Stem > Wood/Secondary xylem...
CTATTGTTCAATCATAAAGCAATTTTGAATTTAAAACTTTTGTTATTCTTAGAATAATTTTTCATTCACTTTTTAAAGCACGCTAATATCTCATTGTTAAAATACACATGTTAAATTACAAAAATATTAACTCAAAATATAAATAGACCTCACATATGTTTTATAAACCAATTCCAACATAACATCCATGTCTCCCTCTTTCCGATAATTGGAGCCTGTCCTTGCAACCTTAAAAAAAATTACATGCTTATTTTGGACCAGAAAACACATGAAAAATGAAATCCTGAGATGACTGAAAATGTCGGTTGACTAATTGTCAGGAAGGGCTTTCATTACTTGCAATGTCAAGTATACATTGTATTTGTATCAGAAACAAAAAAAAAAAAAAGAAGAAAAGAAAAAGAAGAAGAAACTACGGAGCAACTATGCTTCCACAAATTCAACAGGAATCTCTGAATGTACAAATTTGTTCCCTTCTCATACATACACACATTTACACATGCATAAAGTTGATATCAAAATGTCATACCACGATACCCCAAACACTCACTATAATTTGGATATTTCAGAAACGTCGTCCCAGCAGGGTTTAGAAAAAAACTTACAAGAGCATTGGTCAACGCCAGTGAAAATCGATTGACACCAATCCAAACATCAATACCAGTGGCCGATCTGATTGGTTTAATTGATCCCTTTCTGACTTTCTGGACCTTGTAATGAGTTGAGTAGCTTCAAGTTAGCCTTCTGGGTTTCATTTCTATTCTGTTAGTCCAGACTGACTTTAATGAGACCGACAGAAATTGTTCATCAAGGATCAATTGACAAGAACGTTGTTCTCCAATGCAAATTAACTTGTGCGTGTTTACGTTGGATGAACATATAGCAGTCTGGTGGGAAACAACACCAAACTTCCACCAAGAATCAGTTCCGTGAATTTCAAAGTTCTCTAGATTTCTTATCTTGCCAAGAACAGCTCCTAATCAGCAACTCATCCTGTCCTACATTGCTTATCTTTGAGCTGAACAAACTTTACAATGCCATCTCCACCACAGGAAAGAAAACCATGAGAAACAACTTGTATATCTGTCACTGCAGCCTGCAAAATCCAGATATGGATCTATTTAGCAGAAGCACTATGACAAAGTAAATTCTACTTTTAAACAAAACCAAATCCTCTGATACAAAGGTCAATCGCAGCTAGTTACCCTAACAACTCCACCAAAACCCCGTGAGCTTGGTTGCAAAAAGGTGCGTCTTTCATGCAATTTTGGCCAATGGCAAACCAACTTGGCTGCTTTGGCGTCCCAAAGTTTAATGTCTCCATCCTTGCTTCCAGTCAAGAACAAACTGGTATGAGGGATTGTGGATATTTTGGTGACACTTCCTTCACTCAGATTATACACTTAAAGTTAGATTCAAAAACCAAAAGTCCATATGTAAGCTTATTTTTCATTAAAAAGAAGCTTCCATACCTAAATGAGCCTTTGGCATGTACCACAGCATCCCGTTTGGATTCTGCCCTCCCAATTGGTGACCGACTCCTGTCTGCATGTCAATATTAGAAGGGAGATTGCTGTTCATGTTGTGCCTTTTAGTCCTTCCAGTTGCTATGTACCGGAAGTCATGAAGTCCAACATCACCATTTTTACCACCAGTTACGATAAGAGGAGAAATAGAACCACTTCCAATGTCATTATCAAAAACAGAAATGGAGCGGGCACCACCTTCACAAAGTCATGCACACACAGGGTTGGTACTAGTGTAGATGAAAGAATATCTGGTAACTAAATGCACAGTGCATGAGATGATAAAATGAGTATGTTCTGTGTTTCATCAGTTATATTTCTTTTGGGAACCAGAAAACTAAATTTCAACTTGGATTCTTTGGTCATTGTAAACCATGCATTCCTTGTCAATCTTACCAATTGGTTAAGTCAGCACCGGCAAAGTATCTTAAGTGTGAGGATAAGTAATTGGCCAGCCACCTTAGCTTACAGTATCTTAAGTGTGAGGATAAGTAGAAGACATGGTAAAATCATGCATACAATCAACATTAAGCAGTTACAAAATTAGAATAAGAAAACCTTCATGACAAACAATGGAAGCTCGTGAGGTTGTGGGTGGAGCCAATGTATCCCAGATAACCACATTAGCACCGTTAGAGCTATATCCAGTTGCAGCAATAACTGATCCACTGGAAGTAATGTATGTGACATCCCTGCAAAGGTAATATTATATTAATAACCATGTTGAAACATGGGTAGAACTTCTTTAGCATCAAAGAAGATTCATCATGTAAATTGGTCGAGTATCTTAACCAACCACAGATGCACTGGAAACAAACACTGGTTAAAAGGTTAACACTTAGTGGGCATTCTTCAGTCTTCCTATACTGCTACAGAAGAAATTAAAAAAAAGGACATTCCCATAAGAGGAAACTTCCTGCAAGAGTTTGAGGAAGTTTCTTTCATTGTTTTGGAGAATTAAGGGATCTTTTTGACCAAGTACATTTGGAATCTGTTCCTTGGACTACTTCAACAGTTCCCAGAAACCCAGTATGGGATCAATGTAGCCTTGCAAAGTAGAAAGAACGGTATACATACGATGCATGGCCGTTCAAGCAGAGACACGATTCTGTCGGATGGATGTTGCTCCTTCCTCCAACCTCCAGCTGCCATGTGCAGACAGTTCCATCTAATGCAGCAGTAGCAAATCTATGTCCGTAGTGATCAAACTGCACAGCTGATATTGATGCAAGAGCATATGGTGGGGGAACATTTGCAGCAGGGAGCACCCCATATGTCGCAGTAGCTTTTTCCTTACTGAACTGCAAAGTATTGTGTTGCACATTATCAATGTGTACCATACAGTGACAGCATGTAAGACAAAAAAAAATTCACCAACAGCTTCTTTGAGTGGGAAAAAACATCAAATCTTGAATGACGCTTCATCTGAAGAGCCTTTTGTGACTTTCTCCTCAGCACTGATTCAGTGCTTTAAGTAGTGCATGATGTATAATTAAGTGATCGTTTAAAAACAACAGTGGCAGTTGGGGAAAATAAGAGACAACAGCTCCGCCATATGATTTTTATTTCCATTGTATCATCAGAGTCCCTTTTTTTTCAAAAAAAAAAAAGACTTGTCCATAATTTGCGAGAAACTTAACAATATAAGCAAGAAGATCAGAAATGCCTCACGAGATAATAGCAAGTCTTATCCCCTTTCATTTTTTTTCCTAGTCTTTGATTGTATTTGATGCATAGCTGATATCAACAATACCATTTATCAGTGCAAGCCAAGAAAAAACACAAAAATCCCTGTAATAATACTATGTGGTGGAAGCAAATGCTGACCTGCATAATTTACAAAAGACAGACATTCGAAGAAAGTAGGAACAAAAGGAGGAAAAAGCTTTACATGAAAATAAGTTGTGTAGAAAAATCTTATAAAATGAAGCGGGATGTGATTTATGGTGCTATTATTAGCCATAAGTGGTATGATTTCATATAATGACATCATTGCATTAAATGCTATCTCTATTTGTAAGATTTTTCCATATGGTTTTTTTGTTTGCAAGATTTATTCGAAAGGAAAATTCCTGAAAGGGAAAGAACAGTGCAACAGATGCAATTGTCATTAGAAGTGTTACACGCATGGATAACATAGGATTTATCAACAATTGATTATTAAAGATATCCAGCAGTTTGTAGGAATTCTATTATTCAGTAGTCAGCAGCTTATTAGAAATCTTGTTCCATCTATTTCCGATCATGGTTGGTTCACCCATTTAATGACTAGCCCTAGTTGTTCAAGGTCTTCAACTGTTAATTAGCACTTCGTGTTCCTGTTTTCTATTTGGTTTTGTGCCTTTTAGCACCATCATTAGCCATGCCAGACAGGCTATTAATATTATAATTAATTAATTAAAAAAAAATTGTTTCACAAAGATTCTACTTGTGTTCTTTTCTTCATAACTTGGGTTTTGTCAGGGGGGCATGATAGAAGTAACATCCATATTTCTTGATCATATTTCCATACCTCCCATAGGTAAATATGTGTATTGCTGGAACCAGCCAAAAAGAAAGGCCTTGAGGGGTGACTGGAGAAAGCTCTTGTACTTGTATTTTCCACAGTAGCTAGTGGATCAACAAACTCCTCAAAATCCTCTTGAACCTCCCAACCCAAGCCTGAGGCACCAATACCAGCATAACCTGGAACGCCAAATGCTCCATTGCCTGTCAAATTTCTCCTTCGTCTTGCTAAAGCACCCACACCAATAGTTGCCCCACCCAACCCAAGGTGTGCCCCTTTCTTGCTCCCAAGACCAACACCAGGAGAGACGCATGTAGGAATTGGGGTTGATTCAGCACCTGCCCAGCCATTTGGTGGCCAATCAGCATCTGACCATATGTACTCTGATTGATCTCCAAAAGGCATCCCATCTTCCCAAGAAAAAAAAACTATTCCCTGAAATAGGTACAATTCAACATTAGATATTGACTGTATATTGAAGACATAAATATGTAAAAGAATGAAACAAACAGAAAGGAAAAGGAGAGAAGCAAGTTCCAACATGCACTGTGCCAGCGATCCCAATAAAATTTTCTTTTCCACTTTATTGCTGCTTATATCAAGCTCATTGAAAGAACCTACTTGACAATTTTTTCCCTGGAAGAATTAGTTTTTGTACTTTTTTTTTGGAACAAAACAAAATTAGTCACTGTCATACATCTTTTTTAAAGTTCACCTCTGATTCTTCAATATTCCACATGAATATTCAACACTGTCATGAGAATTTCAGCAATAGACACTTATATTCTGTATCAGATGATTATTTCAGTAAGTATTTACTAACTAAATAAAGACTAAAAAATGAGGAAGTCGGTTGGGTGAAAAAAGGTAGATAAAAAACCTAAAGAGAGGCATCTGTATCATGAGAGGTTAAGATAACACATCATGTTCATACAATTTTGGTCTTACTTAGACATCACAGCGACATATATAAACATACACATCCTTCAATAGTCAAACTAAATTATCAAATCTTGTAATCACAATGTCATCCAATGCAAAATTAATGCAACCATTTGACAGTGGAAATCCAATGCAAATATATCATTTGCATACTTGCAATGTCCTTGATGGCCAAAAGTAGAGGATGTAAACTGATCTCGAAGTCCTAGTTGCTATTCTAAGAACCTTCAGGCACAGAAGATGACAGATGTTAGAGACCACCCATTGTGATTCCCCTTGACAATAGCTTGGCATGTGGATGGGATGGGACTAAACGTGACCATGCATCAGTAGTGTGGTCAAACAACCTCAGATACTTCTTAGATATTAAAACTCTCTCTTCCAGGGGGTGGGGACACCCATAAAATTTAATCCTTCAGAACAAAAGAAGTAATATGTGTGCAAAAACTAACCTTACGGTTGCTAGCCAGAGCAGCTTGCCTTTCATCAACAGAGTTGATACACAGTGCCTGTGCAGAATTGAATAGATAACCATCAAACATAATGGAAACTCAAGAGATATTATTCACATTTCAAACTAACTGACTAATGGCACCGAATTAATGCCAGAGCCTTGGATTATGGTTAGGATAAAAGATGTAATAAAAATTACCTCCACAAGCTCTCCATCTCTCTTATGTACTACTTTAGCATTTTGAAAATGAGACACCTCCTTCGTCATAACTGCATCCTTCTGCCAGGAACTTAAAAAAGCACGGCCATTCCTGAACAGACCAATAGAAGGCGATCCAATTTCATCGCCAGAAGGGTGATTGCCAAGTTTTAATTCATGTTCATAAGTATCCTCAGTTTCAAGCTCTCCAGTGATGCTCATGTAATCATCACTCCATCCTTCATATGATTTATGATTGAAAAACAGCGATAAATTTATTTCTTCTTGCACAAAACCTTCAGATACCATGCGAGGGTCAGCACAGGCATCCCACAATACATCAAAAGATGATAATTCATCTTTGCTATTCATCATGTCTGCACTGACATCCTGATAGAGAGCTTTGGCTTGAGAAAGACTGGATTCTTTCATCCATACTAGAGTTGGTATTTGTAATCTATTCTCTACTTCCTGCTGCAGGAATAACCCAAGTAGTTTTACATGATAAGATGAAACATGTACAAGCATGGTCCTTAGTAACTTAGCCAATATCAATGCGCAAAACCCAATTTCTTCCTTTCTGCTGATGCTATCAGATCCAAAAATTGTCAAACTAGATGCCAAGGAAGAAACATTGCCATGTGAAACCCCAGAAAAGCAACCATCTTCAAGCTTAATAGACAGCAAATGCAATTGGTGTTTCATGAATCTAGACATGTGCATCCACAAACAAGCCCCTACGACGTGCCATTTTTCATCTTCTGAAAATGAGAGCAGTGTTTGTCCATCTTGTTCATGTGATGAACATTTAACAACCTCATGTCCTGATCCTGCATCATCAATTGACAAACTGAACGGCAACTCTGCAATGTGGTGGAGAATGCTCTTGAGATTCCCAATATCAACCTCATAAGGAGTGTGCCCACTAGTCAAAGTTATCAAGAGGGGTTGTACCATCAACAATAGACCTTTTGATTTTCGCTGAAGCCATGCAGATGCAAAATATATATAATACTCAAATAAATCAAGAATAACAAGGGATCTTGAGACATCTTCTGAGCTGGAAAAAATCCTCATAGCAGCTCTTAAACTCCACAATGTCTGCATGATACCCTGAAAATAAAACCCATGCACGTCTGACCAGATGGATTTAACTTCGACAGACATAGTTCCTTCAATATAAAACGGTTTAGGTTGAAAGCATGTTACGCTGCACGAAGTAATAAATCTTGAAAGTAACAGGGAAGCATCTTCCATAAATTTCAAACAAGGCTTATGCAGAAGTGGATATAAGATGAAACTTTCAACACCATCGCTCTTATCTTGTGAATGGTTTCGAGAAGTGTAGTTAACTATGAGATCATGCCCAATAAATGGTAATCCATTACTGCATGACCAAACTAAAATCTGTAAAGCAGAGTTAAAACAAAATTAGTCACCACAGGACAGAAAAGGCAAGGGGAGAATAAGTCAAATGACTTGATGATAAGGTAGAGTATTAGAACTGCAAACTACATACCATTTTGATCACGCAGGAAGGAACCACCAAAAACTTCTGCTCAAACATTAAAATTCCTGTATATAATTTTTCTCGAAATTCTTCTAATAATTTCTCATGTTGGTGAATTTCACAATCCTTGGAGGATGTACCAGGTTGAATGGATCCTACTACAGTGTTAAGCCAACTAGGATGCTCACTCATCAATTTTGAAAAATACTGAAGAGCCAAATCTAATTTACCATGGGACTGCAGACATAAAGCCACATCACCTGACAGCCAGTTACAGGATTCACTAGCAAATGGATTCAAAATGCCATGTAAAATTTGAGACTGATCAACATCTGATACGCTTCCTGGATCAATACCCCCAAGAATGTTCAAAGAAGATTGAAGGCACTCCAAAGCTTCAAGCTGATATTAAATGATATTCGTCAAATTACCATTAGAAATACAAGAAAATAAATTCACAAATGCGCGCACACAAATAATAATAATCATGACAAACAAAAGAATATTCAAGTACATGCAAAAACATCATGGAACAGGCAAAAGGCTCTCCAAAGCTTCAATCTTACAATCAGGAATAAAAATTGTAAAATCAATCAAACACGTCACTACACGGATGCATGCAACAAGCTACAACAAAGTACTGAATTGTTCAGACTGTAGTTTGATGTTGTTAAACTTGTACCAACTTCAAATAATGTAGAGTAGCTTAGGACAGTCTAAATGGACTTCCTAGTTCTAAATTCCCTTGCAAAAAGCTAAGGATTGTTTGGTGCATCTACTACACTATGTTTTGAAGGAATGAAAAGGTGGGGTTAAAACTCCCAACCCTTGTTTTCCAGTATCCACCATAATCAATCAAAGCGATTTTATGCGATTTCACCCGATTTTACCTGATTTTAACCCGATTTTATCCATTTCCGAGTTTTATGAACGATTTAACACGTAAAACCTATATTGACTCGTAAAATCGTACGATTTTACAAGTTGAATCGCAATTTTAACAACCTTGACTTAAAGGTTTAGAGTTTAAGAAGAAAGGCTCTAGCATTTGTATATTCAATGGACACTTGAATAAGTGAGGTTAAAGGGTAAAAACATATTATAGCTGGAAATATGAGAATACAGCAGGGTTGCTAAAATTTCCTGGTAGCAACAAATTATCAATGGTTGGATTTGATTGGAATAATCAACAGGTAGGACTGAGAAAATAATTTGGTGGGTTTTGCAGCAGTTAGGTAATGGAGTAAGAATTCAAGTTGAATAACAAGAAAAGACTGGAACTAGCATGCTTGCATGGGCTCTATGAACAGAAACAGCAGTTCTTGCAAAATGGGAGAGAACAAAAAAGTAGAAAGAAAAATACGTTTGTGAGCAAGTATCTGTGGAGAGATGAAAAGATAAATAGAAGAGAATGACACCTGCCTTCAGATACAGAGCCAAGATCAAATAGGCATTAGTAGCGACTATAGACTTTTTGTCATACTAGAATTTGATATCCTAATACAACGAACCAAAAGAGAACACTCTTAAGACTATGAAATTCACATAGGACCTCAGACATAATTAAATTATTATCAACTATAAAAAATAAGAAGAAATTGCAAAAAATATGATTCTAAGCCCCAGCATCCCAAAGACTCACACAACTGGTAAAATAGAAACCATGAATTCATCAAGTAAAATACTTTTTCATGCCTGCATGGGAAGCATGGGAAGTGATAGGAGGGGCCCTACATTGAGTAAAATGGCAAAACACACTAGCAGTTATAGAAAAATCAAATATTTATACATGAAAGACTCGGCGGTCTATAAAATATGGCATAAAAGTGAACTTACAGGAAGTCCACATCTGTTGAAGGCAGTAGCTGCCATAATCGTAGCCCACCTACGAAGAACTGCAGCATTTTGCTCCCCAACAGCATTCCTCATGCTATTTTTGGATGCTAGTGAAAGACAATGCAGACCAATATGGGGATCCATGAAAGCAGCATTATTTGACGAAAGAGCAGACTTGTCAGTCAAGGAACTTGCTTGGAGACCAAGCATGCTCAGAAAAGACTGAGAATAATTGCCCAATTCCCACTGCAAACAAATTACAAAATCAAAAAACTGGGGACATGCCATGCTTGCAGCTGTATAGAAGTCTCTAAAGTCTAAAGAGGCCAACAAAAAAAAGGAAAAGACAAGGATGGTATTCACAGTCCAGAGACCTCTAGCAGGCTTGTAAGCCAGTAGTCGCCTCTCTCACTTGCAGATGGAAGTATAAACTTTGTAATTAAATGATGTTCCAATGGTCCACCACGACCCTCAATAAGCCGACATATTACCAAGGCAAGCTGTTCATCTCCAAAATTCTTTGCGCATATGGTGATAGCGGAATAAGTGTCACCTCCTAGCAGAAAGAAAGCAATGGCCAACTCCAGCTGATGTCTTCCCATTAAGACATACGCATTTTTCAAAGCGGCTGCTTTATTTTTTTCCTCCTGTAACAATGATAAAAGGGCATAAAAAGACAGCTGATATTATTTCCCCTCTTTTCATGTAGGCATGTTGCATTCCAATAATACAAGTTTATGGCAACTAAAAAAAAAGAGTAAAAACATGAAACTTCCTAAACAAAAAGAACAAAACTTTAGCTGACAGAATATATATGAGCATTTATGTGGAGTAATTATGCATCTATACAACATGTTTATTGGGGAAATGTAACTGAATGTCCATCTAAATGGTCGAGAAATGGCAAGAAAGAAGATATTGCATGCTAGTGGCATAAATGAGAGCCTCTTTGAGATATTTTCTCTGGCTTTTCACAATCTTTTTTTTTTCTTTTTGTTGAACTGGAGAGAACCTCTGGCCTCACAATCTCTTCTGAACTATCTCAGCAACTAAGTCACAAATTGAGGAATCCATGACTTGGCACATACCTGAAAATTGCGAGAGAGAAATGCAACCAAGGGTTTATCCTTTTCATCTTTGCTGATTTTAAAAAGACCAGACAATACTGGAAGTCTATTCAACACAATGTACAAAAGGGCAGAATCTTTGGGATCTTTCTTTCTCAGATATTGTGATCTTGCTAATTTCTCCATCTGCAGTAAAATAACCAGAATCGGTAACAAGAAACGTATACAAAAAGAGGTGTGCAGACATAGACACGAGCACATAGCCAGAGATGAGGTTGGAAAAACTAATTTAATCATGTAATTATTAGAAAACCACATAACAGAGCTGGAAAAAATTCAGTTTGAATACAATGATCAAAATGTATTAGGAGTTGTTGATTATTCGGTATCAATACAATCATCAATTGCAACAATATCTGTTCATCAGCATAGTCCTCAAATGTTCTGTTGAAGAATATGTGGCTCATCAACACATGAAATCCCTGACACAACAGCAGTTGCTACACAGATTGACAAATTGCATGAAAGAAAAAACATCAACCACAGTGAATTAATCATCAACAGTGCAAATAGATCCACTGCAAATGCTTTCTGAATTAGAAATCCTATTGCAAGCAGACTGGTTTCAAATTTGCATCAAAGTCAATCGTACACCTTGCAAATCTTGGTCTGGACAGCCTTCATAGGAACTACCATTCCTCATGTCAGGAAGCTGGTCCATCCCTTGGTAAAAAGTCAGCATTTCTGGTGTTTCAGCTACTTGTTACTCAACTGCTAACAGTTTCGCTAATTGACATGAAATTTCAATGGCACACATGCTCAAGTACAACTAATGCCAATTGGTATAACCAATACTATGGCCCAAATTATGTTGCATAAAATTATGGGGCGGAACTTTCTCTTACAGAGTTACAGTTGAAAGGCAAGAGAAGCTTCTTTCATAATATAGAGAATAAAGAAACAATATCCAAAAGCATTACCCTTGCACGCAATTGTGCAACATTGGTGAACCAGAATCCAACCCCAAGAGTTTGCATTTCTTTCCATGAAGGTTCATTAGGAAGAAAAGAACTCAATAAATTTTCTTGACAGTCAGAATGGAAGGCCCAGCTCATCAGCCTAGAGTCACCAACCAACTCTTCCACGGAAGGAGATCTACCAAAGCTTCGAAAAAAATGTAACTGCTGAAACTTTAACGAGACCCAGAACCTAGAAAGCAACAAGAGAATAAAATCAGTACTTACAGGCACTCAGGAGAGAATCGGATGATTCAGTATTGCACTAATAAAAACAAACATGGAACAGGCACCATAAGTGAAAGATCAATCTCAGAAATTTTATTCTGTCATAAACATACCATCTTCATCTATTTTTTGCTGATCAGGTTCCATATGTTATTTCAAGTAATTTCAATTGTACAGTAAACAGTACACTATCAGTAGTATTTCACACCAACCATGTATCTTGATCTGGCTAGATATATAAAATTTCTCACCAAAATTTTTATTCTCTTACATTCCAAGCATTGCTATCTTACTGTTCATACAAAAGTTCAAATGCATTATTCCAAAGCATTTCCTTCCCTAATGGATCAACCACCATTATGCTATATCCCTTCATGATATTCAAACATTGGTACAAATCTTGCTAGACAAGATTCAAACCAAGATGTGGAGCAACCATACCTTTACTAAAATGGGCATGATAAACAATCATTAGATACATATATCTCAGAGGAAATATTGTATAAACTAGACAATCAACAAAACTCAGAAATACCTTCGCCCAGGTTCATCGAGATTTGCATAGGCACAAGCAGAGTGCTGAACATCGCTGAGAAGATCTATAATTGCAAGCATTTCTGACTTCTTTAAATTGGTTAGAGACTCAAAATCATACTTCTCTAGAGTTTCAGCAAAAGCACTAAGTTCAGATTTCGTTGAAGATGCAGAAAACATATTATTAGAAGCATCAGAGGTGAAATTATAGGCAAAAAACTGTGACGATGAAGTTGGCAGTCTTGCATCAGCACTCCACTGAAATCCCTTATTAGTTGAACCAGAATCTTTCAGGAGAAATCCCTCAAAATAATTTGACAAAAGGATCTGTGGAACAATTTTGCTATGATCTGCAGAGTTGTACATCTTCTCAGCAGCACAACCAGAAGAAAGATATTCAACAAGATGCCTCACAGATACATATGCACGTTTCCAGTTTCCTAAACACATCAGAGATTACTTGTATTAAGTGGCAGGTCATCAGCCTAAATGAAGTAAAAGAAGCCAGCTTAGAGTCTCGCACAGCTTTCCAAAAACAATTTAATTAAAAAGGTGATCATCACTGCAATTTGAATAATTCATCCAATACCTCAGTGGCTCATTCAAATTTCTGAATTATAAGAATTCAAAATGGATTGTGATGATTTAAATCACTATCCTTAAGTACCTGAATATATGTTCATAATAAGTGCCTCAGGGTGATAAACAGCTAAAGTTCCCGTTAACTTCTCTGCTAGTTCTACCAGACTCCAAAACCCTCGCACAGCATTTGAATGATGTTTGAGTTGAGCCATGGCTACAAACAAACTGCTTGAAGAGCAATCATTTTTTGCATCAAGTTTGTCATGAATTGGGGATTTGAATCCTCCACTAATACCTTCACTTAATGTTTCTTTGAGATCAATTTCACCATCTGTGAATATGCAAGAAAGGATTTCCTTGTCTTTTCCACCTTTATAACCTTCCCTTATAACATTTGGAGGATATTTTCCCCATTGCTTATCACCTTCAAGAAATAACCGTTGACTTAGTAGACTAATGTAGCTATCATGGACAATAATAGCTGTCGCATTGGGCCCCCAAAGGAAGTCACGGATAGCAGGGAAAGTATGAGAAACTGCAATGCAAGACCAGCTGTTGACATTCAAAGATTGAGGGCTCAACAAAGTCTGTCCACCATGATGCTTTTGTGCATATACCTGCAACTCATTATGCATGCAAATCCCAAGAAATAACTGACCATTGCCTAATGTTAACCAATTTAAAGAAATGACATCTCTTCCAACAGCTATCCTATCTTCTAATATAAAACTCCCAGCCCCTATAACGTGTACAGCTTCCCATACATGAAGAATGCTGGTATCATCTAAATGACTACCTGCAGAAATGGTTGCAATCTTCCGACCACAAGCAGTCAAACATATAGCACTTACCGGGCCTTGATGTGCAACAAACTTACCCACAAGCTCCCACGGTATTTGAGGAGTTGACTGTTTAGAAGAGTTACTTCTCCACAGTTTCAAACTACCATCAGAGCAGCCTGTTGCCATGACATATGCAGGAACACCAGAGCATAGATCTTTATTGGAACCTAAGCTTTCTGGCATGGAAATGAAATCTCCTGGGCACACAACAGAAAAACTTGTAATCTGGTCGTGACAGTATGGCTCTGGTAAATGTGATGAGCATGGATCGACACCAACACAATATCTTCTATCAGCCAAAGTATTTTCAAAATTCAGTACAGGAGTATTTTTATCGTCAAACTTACAGTCACAACATCTTCCTGATAAGTCAAAAGAATGTAAAGTAACTTCCCATGAAATTGGTTGAAAACCCTTCAACCATATCGCCAAGAGCAAAAATCTATTGTATCTGAATGTCTTGTTGCAAGACGAGGGCAGGGGAACTGCAAAGATATTAGTGGGACCATCCTCAAATGGACCATGACCAGTTAGAGGTATAGTGCCTATGTAGTGGCATATTATGCCTTCTTTGCAAATTTGAGAAATCTTAACTATAAAGCAATCGATTCCACCAGCATGTCCCACTAGAAGAACATGGTCTTCGCCCAATGTTGAAGGTGCCCACCTCAAGCTTGTATATTTAGAACAAGAGTCGTAAGTTGCAAGTCTTCCAGAAAGTTTCCATCCAGGTATCAGTTTCGCGGGACCCAAACTGCAGTTTGAAATGGTAGAAACTATCCAAAATAGAAGCAGTCCATCAGAATCCAAAGAAACAGCCAGTTCCACTTCATAAATATGAGGGTGCATTGCAACCTGTAGTATTTTTCCTGTATGACCTCCATTTAAAACACCACCAGATGAACATGATGAGTACTTATCTATCTTGGATTTATTAAAAGATGCATCCTCTATATCACTAGGTATTTGGGAATACAACAAAGACCTGACCAAGAAATTATAAGGTGAAAGATGCATCAAACTGCATATATTTGGCGGGCCAGACAAGCAGTTCCTCAAGACAACAACCTTATCCAGAAGTAACCAGGCATTGAAATTTGCAAAACCAGCACCATGAAGATGTCCTGCTTCAAGGTCCTCTAGTTCCTGTGTCTTCCATAGTGTAACACGAGGATACCTTATGGGTGAGATGTCATCAAGACAGTGGATGGCCCAAAAAGTAATTCCTCTGCCTGGACCAAACCCAATTAACCACTCACATCTGCCAACTCTGTCGTGCCCATTGCCTTCTACTGAAAATGTCTGGCTAATACCTTCTCCAATTCTATATATACCCCCAATTTCTGTTGCCCAACTAAAAAATACATCCATACCCAGAGTTCCCTTCAAGACCTGGTTTATCTCAATTACAGCAGCAATGCAAAAAGACTTTCTCACTGTTTTGTGATCATGATTGTCCTTGCCTAACTTTCTTACCTTTCCACTGTCTACCTCAGTCCATAGCCTAAGTGTTCCATCTAAGCAGCATGTTAGTAGCACATGTCTACGCAAATGTTTCTTATCTCGCTGTGCTTGTCGTCCTGTTGATGGCCTCCACTGAATCTTTGAGACAGGCTGAGGGTGATGCAACTCAGTTTTCACATGCTCAGATGTTCCATTACCATAACATACTAGCACACAATTGCTAGTCTGGTCAGATCCTTTAACATCTACTTTACTTGGATAAGCTGCAGTAGCTGAAGGTCCCTCAATTGACCAAGTGGCGGAAACCAGATTTTGAGGCTGGTCTCTTTTAAACTTCCAAGCTATTTCCCAAGACATGTTCCTCCTCCTCCACAAAACCACATCAATTCCACCGGAAACTATCCCATCCCCCGAACCTGTCCATGTGATTGCTCCCACCTTTGTAGATTGTACAAGCATTGCATTCTGACTCCAACAAAAAGAACCTGAATATGAGTAAGAGATTTTAATTCATATTTACAACATCGGTATGGGCAAAAGATTTTAATTCATATTTACCACATCAAGTAATTAAAAGTTGCAGACACAATCCATTCTCTGAAAGCAATGACAGAGTTCAATGATATTAGTAAAATTAAAAACCATATTGATTACGCAATCAAATCATTTTTCCCATCTTTCTCTCAGAAAAGACAACAAATCAGTTTAATTAAACCTCTAAAATTCATCTGCCAGCATTTATCTCAAGTTCTCCAATAATATCGATCGGAAGTATAGTCTAATCAAATTATAATCGAAACTTTTCTGTCTACATTGCGCAAAATGCAAACAATTCAAACTTCCGATTACAGTTCATTTCATTCCTTTTGCTCCATTTTCTCAGCAACCACACGGAATATCAAATTTCAACTTCGCAACTTACCTTTGGAGCTCGCTGAATCATGCGAGAACACGGAGATACAGTTATCTGACGCGGCCGCAAGCTCACCAATAGACGGGGTCACCGGAGACCAGGAAACGGATTTGACAGGGGAAGAATCGTCGCCGGAGAGCTCGAAGACTTGCTGAAGAATGGGACCGATAGCGGCTTCTTCGGGAGAGAGTGGAGAGGGTAAGTGAGAGATCACTAATAGAGAGGAGGCTCCATATGCAACCCATGAGTAACCGGAAAAGTCAGGTAACCAGTCGATGGTGGAAGCGGAGCGGGTCGGGGCGGGTGGAATGATGTCGGATCTGAAGAGAGAGAGAGGGAGATGGTCTGTGGGGTTAATTGAGGCTCGAGTAGGAGAGGCAGTGCTTGTTTCGGGCATTTTGGTTTCGCCTGTGATGCGAGGACAGAGTTAGTGAGAGTCAGACGTGACGGATCTGTGTATATAATTGCGGGTTCGATGGTAACCGTTTGTCTTCGAGAAGGAAGAATTATAAAGTATAAACGAGTCCTTATACTGTATTAGTTAGTAATTTTAATAATTTATTTTTCAAAGTATAAATTTAAAACGATGTTACCCTTAAAAAAATGTATCACGTCAATCAAATATGCACATTTTTTAATTTTAATTTAGTGCTTTTTTTTTTGTATGGTGGCAGTATTATATTTGAAAAATATTATTTAAAATTAATATTTTTACATTGCTTTAATATATTAATATTAAAAATAAATTTTAAAATATATATATATAATTTTAATAATTTTTAAATAAAAAACACTTTAAAAATATCCGTTCATATAAGATTAATTAATAACATTTAAATAAGATGGCAAGAGTTTATTAACTCAAAAATATATCAAAATAATTTTTTTATTTTTAAAAATTATTTTTGATATTAATGCATTAAAATAATTTAAAATTACTAAAAAATATTAATTTAAAGTAAAAAAATTTAATTTTTTTAAAAATATTTTTAAAACATAAAAATAAACAAAATTTTGAGTCATCAGCAAGCTGATTAAGCTTTATTTATTAAGCTTATTCTTACAATAATACAATTCATTCTATAAAATCAAGATTAAATTGTGAATTTGTTCGAATATATGTACAATCATTATACTTATAAATCAACTAAAATTTTGCAACAAATTCAATCATAAATCTAGATAGTTTCTCTCTCTCTCTCTCATCTTTCCTTTTTTTTAAAACGAAGATATAGTTTCTATTAACTTCGTGACGGAAAACATCAAGGGATAACATTAATCAATGTGGGATATTTATAAAAAACAAATAAAAAAAAAACCCTTAATTGTGTACTTCAGGACTCAATTGAAACCGTAAAATAGTTTGAAGACTGATTGTAATAGATAAAATTTAAAAGAAAAATTGCACTCGAGTTTTGGCCTCGTGAAACTCAGTTGCTCATGAATTTCTTTCTTTATTTTTATTTTCGACAAACGCCCACGAATAGAAAACATAGAATTCTCCCACCCGAAATTTGAACAAAATTATATTCGAAGTGTCTGACGATGAGGAACCTCAACGGAGATTGCCATTTGGGCACCGAAAGTGAAAGCAAGAGAAAGGTGGTTGTCGGTCGTTTTACTGCATGGAAAGACGTAAGGGATGCAAGGGGAGGAAAGAAACGCTCAAGGGGCAAACTAAACTTGTATTTCTACACTACGAATGGAATGGAGAGCACTAGTGCTACCGCAGAACAAAAAGAAAAACAAAACCCTCTTGTGCTATGAATTGCAACATCACAGAAAAGGATGATACCAGAGCAGCTTATTGACAATTAACGAGCACCTACAGCATAACAGAGTAAAGATCAATCTAATTTTGAATGACATGCATATCCTGGAATCGACAGAGATCTGTTTCATTTTATAGCTGGCTTTTAAAGAAGGACAAAATATTGAAACAAGTAGGAAAATTACCAAGGAAATGAATTGTTTGAGGGATCCCAAGAAAAACGAAGACTCCTTTAAATATGTGTCATGATCTTTCTGTATCACAAACAGTCGAGTCTCTTGGAAAAAAGTGTGGGTGAGATTTCAAGTCAAGTTCTAAGACCAAATCCAGACCATCTCTTTGAAGCCGCCTCCTCCATCCTCTAGGAGCTGGAATCCAGGAGATTTACAAGGGAGTTGCCTTTCCTGATCCTAGCCCTCCCTGCTTCCTTCAAGAGCACGGCTAGCCTTTTCTTCTCATCAGCAACTTCTGGATTTGCTGTTCCAAGTTTTTCTTCTCTTAACTTGAGTATGTACTCCAATATCACAGCTGCATCTTCGACCCTGTAAAGTTTACCACGATTGAATTGAATGCTTAAATGTGACCAACAAGTGCACAAAGGTTTCTCCAATTAGCCAACCCACTGAAACTTGCATCAGAGACTGGCTGGACTTTTTGCAAAGCATTATGCCACATAATATTTGAGTAAATACACTATGGCTTCAAAGATCATCCAGCACGTAAGATGGGGGAGTAGATGGTCCAAACCAAAACATGTAATAGCAAAATATCATAATCATAAATAGGTCCCAAATAGGCGGGCTGAAGATTTTTCCAAGCAGAAAACAAGGACTTCATGACAAACCATGAACATCTGGAGTAGATAATGTGAAAAGGGTGATTGTTATTCCTGGTAGACACCTTCTGTGAATCGATAGTAAGGGTGAGTGTTATCCCATTTTAGAGAATATACATGTCATTCTTCAAAACCATCATACCCAAAATGATTACCATGGTATGTAGAAAATAAAGAGTTTTATCTGGTTCTGATAAAATGACACTATGATAAAACCAAACAAGTGACTGCAAGACATATCAACAAGAAGCTGCATGTTTATAACAGGTAATGAGGTAAGAAAGATCATGGGGCTGAATACAAAAGAATTCTCACCTTCCCAAAGCATCATAAGTTGCTGCAAGATTGCTATACACTCCAAGGGTATCCGAGTGACATGAGCCACATTCCTGCTCTAAAATCTCTCTTGCTTCTTCGAATAATTCAACTGCCTCATGTATCCTGTACAGTTGCACACTGGCCAGTCCCAGCTGGTTCAACAAAATCCCAAAGAAGACTGATTTAGCATCCCCACTGGCCCGGAGTTTTGCTACAGCATTTTCAAAGGAACTTCGAGCCTCCCCATACTTTCCAACCTTGTAAAACATCAGTCCCATTTGTGCTTCAATTCCTGCAATCATGCTGCGTTGCCCTGGCGTGTCCTTCAGTAACTTCATGGCCATGTACAAGAGCTTCAACGCCTCCCCATGTTCATTTAAAGCTTCATAGATGGCTGAGATTTCAGCCAAACCACTAGCAATCTCCTCGGTTGCAATCCCAGTCACTGGCTTTGAAAATATTCTCAGCGCATTCTCACAGTATGATTTGGACTCTCTTAGCTTGCCTGTTTTATAATACACTTCTGCCAAGCGATTATAGACCGACGCAACAGGAGAGTATTCATCTCCCCTTGTAGATTTAAAGACTGTTAAGGCTTTTTGGTATGAAAAAATGGCTTCGTCAAAGCGACAGAGGAACACATAGATATTGCCAATGCTAACATCAATAGCAGCTACTTCATTTTCCTGACCGGCAGCAATCATCACCATACTAGCAAGTACAAGTTCCTCAAGAGCACATTCATACTCCCCCTTCGCTTCATAAATAAGAGCCATAAGCCGGCGATCACCTGCCTCTTCAATTGATGCTGGTGCGTTCTGCTCCCTGTGAATTTCAAGGCTCTTTTGGCATAGTTTTTCTGCCTCGTCAAACTGCATTGCTTGAACATAAGCCTCGGCTAAATACCTGCCATTTGCACTATTAAAACAAGTTTAACAGCAAGCATCTTATAATATTATCATTATCATTATCATTATAAGAGATATTAAATGAAAATGGTGTTTCACTGTTCCCTAAACTCAGACACCCTGTGGACGTCAGGGGAACAAAGATTTTTAACAACTTTAGTCCGGGAAGACGACATGCCGTAGATCAATTTTTTTAAACAAAAAATACTCTTCCAACCTGCGCGCGCCCGGCAGCATACCCCTAACCCCTTGACTTTTTGTTTTTTAAAAAAAAACATATTTTAAATAAAATTGCTAAAATGATATTTAATATCCTCATGACATAGATTCAAATAAAATTTTAGAATTTTATAATAATATTAAAATAATTGAGATGTTTTTTTATTTCAAAGTTAAAAATTACTTTTGAAATCATAATAAATTTTATATGAACAAACAAGCTTATGAAAAAAAAAAGCATAAGATTTTCCAATAAAAATAGCTTTTTTCCTCGTAATTTAAATTATTTCAATTCTTGTTTTAAGTTTGAATTGAAAAATCATTGTATTGAAAAATTCATGGTTATGTTAAATAACTAAAAAAAA
>Ga0325411_1002709_pt1 | contig 20029 bp, 16 predicted proteins | sample PopdelMetagenome_13_FD_206181 | JGI IMG/M metagenome (GOLD analysis project Ga0325411, IMG submission 206181) | Populus deltoides microbial communities from Bellville, Georgia, United States - Xylem-PdIQD-R4 | ecosystem: Host-associated > Plants > Phyllosphere > Stem > Wood/Secondary xylem...
AAAAAAAAAAAAAAATTACGGTTGGAAAAAAAAAGATCCCAGCGATTCTATCTAAATTATGCTAACTTTTCTATTTTATAATGATTCGGTAGTGGACTTTAATCAACTAACTTCAAATTTAAGATTTTTTTACTAGGGGAAGTTCAAATTTTTTTGGATAAAATATTATTTTGGAAGGAATCTTTTCTTTGGTCAAAGTTGATTTCAACATTCAACATCATCAAATAATGGAAAAATGATAAAAATCGAATGAAATTACTCCATGGATAATTTTGAAAGAAATGGAAGTAATCAAATAAAAAAAATTAAAGTCAATAACTCAATGAAGAAAAGTAAAAAAGTTCATTATTATTATAAAAAAAAAAGGGGGCAAAAGGTTGGTGTAATAACAGTCTAGCTATCAACAATAAATTATGATAAACAATCAGATACTAGGTTTTGATTTTGCAAAAGAGTGCTGCTATTAAGAGAATTCAGTGCTCTCTTTGTGGCTTGAATGGGACAGAAGAGAAGCAATTAAGCTCTTCTTCTCGCATGGCTCTTCGAAGATGTGGATGGCTTAACAATCATCATCTTCTATTGTTTGTCTGTTGGTTGGTTGGTTCGTTCCTCCTCTTCTTTTTTTCTATGACCATTGACTTGCATAGCAAGGCCAAAAATTTAATGGGCGCATTTTAAACTAAGATTCATGTCTTGATTCCGCCGAAGTTAGCACTGAAGATTGACATGAACACTGCAGTGCATTGATGACACTTTTTGTTAATGATGCTCAGCTTAAGCCAATAAGCCATTGAGAAGAAGTTATAGCTTTCACCTTGAAGATTCCCCTGTAATCACAGGTTCACATTGTTTTGGCCTTACAGGAAGCAAGATTTAGCACAGTTGTTAAAGATTTGAAAGACGAAAAGGTAGCACTCGTAAGTTGTATACGAATTTGCTTCATTAGGCCATAAGAGACCGGAAGAAAGAAATGGGAATCAGGCAGGAGTGGCGTGCCAAGCTCCTCCTCCTCCTCCAGCATTCTATACATCAATATCGTCCCCTCTAACTCACAGCCTTCATTCCACTTAAAAAAACAAGAAAAATATGATCTACTAGCAATCAATCAATCAATCAATCACATATCCTCAATTTCAGATAGCTAAACGTACTTTGGGGGGCTCCTAAGAATATCACAAATTATCATATACTTTGTTCACATGATGCTTTCATTTGTTGGCCATGAAGATTGAGGGCGTGGGAGACAAGTTCTGCTTTCGAAGTAGTGTATCCATTATTTGGAAAACCAAATGATTCACACTCAATTCAAGAGTGAAATGGCTTTGAAGATTAATAGAAGACACCAGAGGCTGGAAAGATTTAGGATTGAACATCAAATGGCATAGATTGGTTTTACTTCTGAATCAGTCTCTGAATAATGCCAAGAACTATTTGCACTTCTTCTTGAAGACTTCTCTTTCTTCCTCACCTTTCTAATCCTTCTGGACTTCATCACATAATAAGTCATGGAGCCAAGAACTCCTGCCATTATAATTCCTCCTATAACCGTAACAAGAATCGCAGCCCACTTGCGATGCCGCCCAACTACTATATATGATGATGAAATAAATGCTACTGTAGTGCAGACTGAGGCCAGCCACATTAATTTATTGATCACCTCTATAACCCGTCTTTCTGTTTTTGTCTCTCCTCTAACAAGTGTGATTTGTACCACCACAACAGCCAGTGAAGTGAAGAGTGCAATGGCATTGAAGATGAAAAACATCTTAAATGATAAACTGCTCACCACTACAGCCGTGCCATTTTCTTTGGCACCACCAGGAATAGTGAAAATAGCTGCAAACGCAACTGTTGAAAAGAGTACAGCAACCACTGTGACTGAGTTAGTGGCATTGTTAATTCCTTCCCTGTGGAGCCTACGGAGGTCATTGGCAATCCCACTTACATTTTTGTTTGTTTTTCGGGTTTGTTCAAGCTGGAAGTGCACATCTTTCTTAATCTGTGTTACAGTGTTCCGAAGCTCATCCCGTGGCTGGTTAAGCTCACTTGCTTTTACGCCACCGTAATGAGCCAAACACTCTCTTATCTCTGAGGTTTCTTCAGTGAAGTGGAGGGCTTCAGCTATGTCAAGGGCTGTTTTACGGTCCCTTGTTAGTGCGTTGACATTTGTGTCAGGAAGGCGCAACAATGTATTCACTATCTGCAAGATAAAAAAAAATAAAAATAGAGTACCATGATTATGCATTTCAACTAAAATGTCTCCTGAACTTCGAGTATCCTCCTTTTTTTATGAATGAAATATTTTATTATCAAAATGGGCTAAAGTGAGAGCTTACCTCACTACAATAGCATTACAAACAGGATTTTCCTGGAAAACAGAATCAACAAACACCAAATTTCCATCTACTGCAGAGTTCACAATACTTATTTGCCGACCATTCATGCGAGAAATAATTGAAACTGATGAGTTGTTAACTGGAGAAACTCCAAGGTCAGAGAAAATAGAAGGAAACATGCTCCTAACTGAAGCAAAAGCGACTCTAGTAGGCAAAAAGTGTTGCTTGGACAAATCAGGAGCTAACATGCTCCCTATCCTATGATTTCACTCCTGTTGCATTTCTTCATGAAAAATAAACATACAAATGAACTCATCCACAAGGCCACTAAATTCACTAATATTGACTATGCTTGCATTTGAAAATGCACAAGCTTTTGTGCAGGTGGATTTCTAAGCTGGTGTATGGTTGGCTTGGAAACCAATCCTCTGCACTGAAGAATTCAATACATGATAAATTCACCATCGGAAAAGGTACGTAGTTCATTTAATATCATCTTTGAGGAACGAAATCTTTTGGAAAACCCCATTGAATTCTTTTGGGCTCATATACATAAGGATTACTTCCTTTCCTAATATACTCTAGCGATTGTTTAATACAATAGGTTATATCACCCGGAAAGCTTCAATCTATAATATGTAATGGGAACTTGTGATTAAAAAGAACCTTATGGTTTGCAGTATGAGTTGGATTATCAGGGATGGTTCTGTGACACATTACCATTTAAGGTATTAACAGAACCAGTTTCCAACAAATTTTTGGGCAGAGGACAAAAGTCTTGCGATCTTGAAAAGAAAAAACAATATAAGCACAAGTTCATCAGCATGTGTTAGGCTCTAAATTGGTGTCCTATATAGAACTTAAACTCCAATCATCAATGCAAAGAAACATATATCAAAAGGAGAAAAAAAAAGGATGTTCTTAAATATTCCCATTGTATTTTGTCAAACGAGGAGAGTTTGAAGACTAGTCATGTATGATATCAGGAATTCTGTATTGATTATCTTCTCTGGAAATTTGAAATAGATGGATCAACAATGCTAATAAGTACCTGTGTCCGCTTTTTCCTGGTGGCTACGTGCAATGCTGTATTCCCAAACTTATCTGGGAGCATAACAATAGCTGGATCTGCCTCCAGCAGCAGCACCACCACTTCACAACTCAATCCTTTAACAGCCATATGCAATGCAGTCTGCCCTTTCTTATCAGTCCTACGGGCTAGTTGTGGATCTTTGTCAAGCAACGCCTTCACAACTTCTACGTGCCCCTGCCGGGCAGCTAGATGCAAAGCATTTTTTCCATTGGATTTAGTCATCTCTAGTAAGCTCGGATCTTTTGATAGCAATTCATGAACTACAGCTGCGTGCCCTTTTGTGGCGGCAGAAATAAGAGGAGTTGCATTTGATTGGCCAACTGTTTTTCCCATTGTGGGATCGTGCTCTAACAATAGCTGGACAATAGCTGCATAAAGATTATTTTTCAACTGCATTTCCCAGTGACAAGTTTTGTTCAATCTATATATTACTCAAGAACAGAAATACAAGAAACTCAGAACAAGCAAACCATGTATTCAACACAAAAAAAAACATCATGGATCAAAAGAAACTTAGCATCAGTAACACATATTGAGAACCAAACAGCATGAATCAATCATAAGGAGGAGAAACTCCATTTCGACACAAGTTTCCAGCTAGTTATTAATTACTCCATTCATGTATCTCATCTTTATCATGCATGATTGCTGACACATTATATGAATTAGGTATGCCGAAAAATAATTAAAAAATAAATACAATGATGGCATAAATTTTAGAAGATTGTTTGATGATTATTTTGTCCTTGATCAAAAATTTTTCTGAAAAGTACATTTACCATTTACTGATAGAGGAGCACAAGTTCAAATATGATTCTGTCTTCACAGTGCATGAAAGAAAGGAAACGTCCAACAACATATTGTCATATGCCCCTGTTAATGCTTCATAGTCATGGACTTTCAACTCTCATCTCAACTGATTCAAAGGCTTCTTGAGATCCTTCAACGTACTAAACTTTGAAGCATCCCAATGACAAGAAATAATATAGAGTATGCAACTTGTCAAGGATTTGAATTTTCAAATCTGGACAAATTAAGTATTAAACAATAGCCTGCCAATAGATTTAGATAGTGACAACATTCTCCACCCTCAATCCTAGTACAATTATTGAAGCTTCTTTTTAAAATTGCTACATATTTTCTAAAAAAATTCAATCTTAAAGACTGATAATTGAGTGTGTACCAATTGCAGACTAATATAAAACTATGGACAAAAGAAATGAATAATTATACTACCTTGATGACCATTACTTGCAGCAAGATGAAGAGGATCAAGCCCTGATCGATTCTTGTGCGAAATCGCATCCTTGGTCGTATACTTCAACAACTCCTTTACAACCTCTAAGTGTCCTCTCTCAGCTGCAGTGGACAAGGCTGTATCACCTAGCTCATTCACCTCATTCACCACTGCAGACCTTATCTCGGCAACCTTGATAGAATAAAGCCAATTCAAAAAAATAGGAAAAAGAAAACCCTCTCTCCAAGATTGCAAGTGCTAAAACCATGTAAATGCAATGTAGCATTATAATAAGCGTATTGAACCCTTAATTGTGCCCAAAGACAATAGCTTGCAATTAAACGTTGTATTTTTTCGCTTGAGACATGCTAATCACTGCCAAGGGCAATGCAATTACGCAATCCTCGATATGCTCATCGAGGATTGCACAGCCACAATTGTGCTTAGTAGTGATTGTATCAATTAAAACAGGATGGAACAGTGATCAAGATCTCACTCACCTCAGCATCAAAATCAGTACCACTCAACGTCCCTATCATCTGCTCATCAATTTCACCAAGAATTCTCTTAACAGCCTCCAAATCATCACGCTGTGCAGCCAAATGCAGCTCGGTATCATTGTGACGGCCGGTCACCTGCCTCAAGTACTTCTTTCTATCAAACCGCTTTCCCGAATTGGAAACAACCAGTGACTTGCTCGAATTGGACACGAGCAATTTCTTGCCAGAATTAGTGAACACCAGGGTCGCCCTTGGTGTTGCAGCAGGCGACGGTGTTGGTGACGGAAAAGGGAGTGATGATGATGATGATACCTCTGCGAGAAGGTTAGGACTTGAGTTAAACGGCTTGTCCAGTCCCTTCTCTAGATCCATCTCGTTTTCTTTTGCAAGACAAATCATTCCAATTCAATAGAACAATTCATTCAAAAAAATAAATCCTCTGTTTTTGTTACCAACAAGAAAACAGAGAATGACTTTGCATGCTATATTTTTATGCATGCAGGAAATATAAAAGACAATGATGACGCTAAAAGAAACAAGAGGTTAATTACCTTCTTCGATTCCGTATTCCATTGGAGATTTTCAAAACAATCCTAATGAAATCATTGTTCAAAGAAAAAACACCCTTTTTTTGTTCTTTTTTCCAGGAACATGCAAAGCGTGGTTTTTGCAGAAAAAATGGAAAATGGGTTGGTTAGTTTGTGGAAAACGGGAGAGGAAATGTCATGCTAACGCCGTCGGGCCTACCGGTTTGACCACCGGGGCCACCGGAGGAAATTGGGTCTCACCACCATTAGACTGTTTTTATAAGGTCGTTGGTAATTTGGTTTTGGCTGTGGCTTTGGTCTTGCTACGTCTGCAGCCTGTGCAATGTTATTTGCCAGGTCAGCAGGCTTTTGCCATCTAAAGACAGGAGGGGACAAACAATTTTATTTTTTTAATATATATATATATATATATATATAATTTGATTGTTGAAGTCTACCCTTGAACAATAACACATTTCTAAATATATATTTTTCCTTGAATGGATTTGTGCGTGCTAACTACGTTTAGCAAAAACCTGTTGAGGGGAGTATTTTTCTCCCATGCATTTGATATTCCACTTGCAAAGATTGAGGGGTTTTTTTTGTTAACAAATATTCTAAGAGCTCGATTTGTCTAACACATTGACACTTTTACCTTTTCTCTCAAAAATATGTACGGAGTTTAAATTTTCATAATAAAAGGGTTTTTTTCCCGTGAAGTTACTTCAATTCACTAGTTTTAATAAATCCTTGTATTTGCAGCTTTTCAATCGAATTGTGAGTTTAGAAGGACAACGGGTGTTTATGAGAGTAGCAACGGTTATTTTTTAAAGTTTTTTTATTTAAAAATATATTAAAATAATATATATATTTTTAAGTTTTAAAAATTATTTTTAATATCAACATATCAAAATGATCCAAAAATATAAAAAAATAATTTTAAGTAAAATTATAATTCAAATTTTTAGGAAAAACAGTTTCAACCATGTTCCCAGACGCTACCTAAATATTGATGATGTTCCAAAAAAATCCAAGTAACTTGAGGACAAGGTTTATGTATTGGATAATATGTTAATCTATTGGTTCTGAGAATTTGATCAATTCTCCCTAGTTAATAAAGCTTAGTGCTTGATACTTGCAAAATGCCTTCTTTGGTGAATTTTGGGACTCTTTAATACTTAAATAAATATCTCTTTTAGAAAAAATGTAATGATATTTTAAAGAGAGACTCTGAAAATAAATATACAGTAGAGAATGAAGGTTTAGACCCCTCTATTTGAATAATTCATGGTCTCTTTATAGCCCATGAGCTTGTCTCTCTCTCAAGAGAAGAGGCTCAAGGATAAGAAATATCTTTGACTCGTGGTCCAGTTATAGAACCTAAGATTCCTGGAGTAAAAGGAGTGTGGACTCAACGCTCGTCCGAGTTCAAGGACGACGGGTCAAGCGGCTTGCTAAACTCATATATGCTCGGGCTTAGCGTTTAGTTAAGCCCAATGATAATGGGTTGACAACTCACTAGACTTATATATATCTAAACTCAACGTTTTGCTGAACCCAATGATGATGGATATGATAACTCATCGTATCTATATATGGTTGGGCTCAGCGATTAGCTGAACCCAATAATAATAGGTTTAACATCTTGCCATATCCATATATTCCCTCTCAAGTTAGGCGTTGTAGATCCATGATTTCTTCTACTTTCCTTTTTTTTATAGGATTAGTTTGTAAGAAAAAAATTAAAATTAAAATAAAATTTCTAAGAAAAATAAAGGAAAAAAATAAAACTTTGTAAAATGCATCTCTTATACTTCCAGGAATATTTGTAAGCAAACAAAGGAATGTAATACATCTATCCATTCTATTTTATTACATAATAAATTATATTATATCATATCAAACATGTAATAACGGACTTTCTCTATGCATAACTTCGTGGACTTGTTTGTGTTTTTATGCAAATTATATATATATATATATATATATATATATATATATATATATATTGATGATGTCTCAGGAAATTTAAATGGTTTAGGAATAAAACTTATATATTGAATAATCGGTTAATTTCTTGATTCTAGCAATCTGATTTATTCTCCTATCTAAGGCTTATGTAGGAATTAAGCTTTATAATTTGTTTTTTATGAAGATATCCTGGTCTCATGATCATGGTTGCGAGTTTTGACATTTTAACCCTAGTTACATTAGGTTGTTTTTTAGATTTTCTTTCTAAGAGGTTATCTTGATCTCATGACCAGGATTACGGGTCCTTCACCATTGAATTTTTTTTATCGAATTGTTTTTATCTCATGACCTGAGTTGCGGGTTTAACGGATTAACCCAGTTGACTCTATCTTTTTTAATTGGTTTTTTTTTCAATTTTTTCATTTAATATTGTGTTTGATTGAAAATTAGGCTCCATGAATTATTGTAGTTTGCTTTTTATTAGGTTATCTCGGGCATATGATTCATGAATAGTACTTAACGGGTTAACTTAATTTATTTTTGTGTCATTTTTTAATTAAGATGTTTACAAATTTCATCATTCATATAATTTGTTTTTATTTGCTATGTACGAGATTATCTCAATCTCATGATTAAGTCGTGAATTTGGCAGGTTGACCTTGGTTAAATCAGGTCATTTTTTATTTTCTTTCTAAGAGATTATCTCAATCCCATTACCCGGGTTATAGGTTTGGCGGATTGACTTAGTTTATTTTTTTATGTTCTCTTTTAATTAACCTTTTTTTTTAAAATTTCATCCTTTTTTTAAACTATCTTTAAAGTATCCAAATCCTAATTCATTTTTATATATATAAATTTGTTTTATTTTTTATTAAAAAATATTTAAACTATCATTGGAGTATTCTAAACAGAAATCGTAATTATTTTTTTTAAATCATTTTTATTTTTTATGGGTTTTTGGGTTTAGCGGTCATGTCAGACCTAAGAGCCTTGGGTTCGGCTTGGGCGTCAGGCCCAAACGTATTGGGTCTGACAACCATGCCTAATTAATTTTTTTATTTTGTTAGAAAAAAAGGTTTAAATTACCCTTGAATTATCTTAAATAGAAATGCTAATTATTTTTTTAATTTTTTCTAAAAAAACCATTTAAACTACTCTTGAAATATCCTAAACAGAAATGCTAATTAATGTTTTTATATATTTTTTATTTTTTTGAAAAAAAAATATTTAAACTACTCTTGAAGTATCTAAACATAAATGTTAATTAATTATTTGAATAATTTCATTTTTATTTAATAAAACATTTAAATTACTCTTGAAATATTCTAAACAGAAATTATAATTAATTTTTTTTATTTTTTATAAGCTCTTTGGTCTGGCGATCATGACAGACCCAAGAGCCTTAAGTCTGGAGAGCATGCCAGATCCAAGAGCATTGGATGTGGTGGTCGTGCAGACCCAAGCGCTTTGGGTCTGGCAACCATGCGAGACCAAAACCCCTGGGTTTGCTAGACCCGCGCCTGGGTTTGGCATCACACATAAGTGCCACATACAAGGCGCTTAGGTCTGACAATCCATGTTAGACCCAAGCAAACAACAAGCAAAGAGAGGACAATAATGCACTTTAGTTGTCAGGAGAGAGAAAAGAAAGAAAAAACTCAAGTAATCGATCACCGATGACAATCCAATCATGATATGTCTACACGTGCTGCTCCGTGTGGAAGATGGCACGACTGCGCATCTAATGATACGACAGATGAGCAGATTTGATCACCAGGAAATGTCTCATGCGCCGCCCACTCGCTGGGGCGTGTGGAACACGCTCCAATGGCTTTTTGATTAAAAAATACTAAATACAACATGAAAATACTAAGATGCCCCCAATGTCATCTTAATTACACAAATACCTATGTAAAAATACCAAAATACCCCTAAAGGCAAAGCTTTTTTTTTTTGTCTTTTTTATGCTAAAATTGTTGTTTGTTTTTACTTGGAAATTGAAAAAACCTTATTGCCCTCGTGGAAGAAAGGCAAAGAAATGTTTATCCTCTCGTAAAAAGATGAGAAATTAAAAATGAAATTATTATTATAATCTACAATAAAATATATCTTGATTTATAGTGATTTTTCTATATTATTTAACTTTTGTTATAATAAACAACCATAGCATTGCTTTTATCTACCCTTCTTATATTTAACGGGGTAATATTTAGAAGTGTGTTTTAAATATATTAAAATAATATTTTTTATTATTTTTTAAATTTATTTTTAATATTGTATTAAAACGATATAAAAATTAAAAAATATTTGAATAGCAATTCTGAGCGGCACAACCAAACGGTGCCGTAATCTCAATCTCTCCGTAGGGGTGTGTTTTTTGTTTGTTTCAATTGCAGCAAAGATTAATGAATGAATTCAAACCAAGAAGAGTAACAGTTCGTAGCTAGCTGTTTCACTTTGTCTTGTCATTTAAAGGTTAATTAAACAAACAAATGGGAAACTCCCATGCTCATGGTCATCACCGCAAGTTCCGTGATAATGGAAACGCCCCTTCCCCTGATAAAACTGCTTCTGCTCCTTCACCATCACAACCTGTACCGCCCTCTATTTATCAACCCGAACACCCTCTTATTCCCAACTCATCAATCCACGCATCCTACATGGCTACCTCTTTGCCTTACTCTCATGTCGACTCTGCCTTGCGTGCTCTTGCTGCCCAGGCCGAGGGGTTCGGTCGCTGTGCCATTGGTGGCCTCCATGGGCCAATTTATTATGTCACCACTTTATTGGGTAAATCTGGATTGTGTTTTCAGATGATTGTTACTGGGATTTGATTAATATTCTTTTTTCTGGCTGAATGGGCCTTTTTATAATTTTTAATTTATGGGTTTTTGTCTGGTCTTTTCTGTGTGAAATTGTGCATTAACTCAATGTGACTTCTTTTGTCTAAGGAAATATTGTCAATGTTTGGTGAGAATATTGCAGGGTCGCTGCTTTGCTTCCTAGGACTATTGAAGCATTATTTATTTGGTTTTGCAGCAATTCTTAGAGTTTCGCCGGTTTATGATTTCTGAATATAACGTTTTGAACTTTTTTTAGCATTTAGAAAAAACCCTGTCTTATTGTCTGATTTGCGAGTATTGACAGTGGAGGTCTAATGTTTTTGGTGTGAACTGTGGTCTTGGCCATGACCTGCTGTTTTTCTGGTTGCCGATACTTAGTTAGTGACTTCATTGGAATGCCTCACCATCAATTTCTGAAAAAAATGGATAACATTTGTAGCTAATCGATGGTTCTTTCAGATAATTTTATTTGTTATGGATGGTGCAACAACATTTTGACACTATTTGGTACTCCCCATAGGTTTATTGTTGTTGTTAACTATATTGTAGATGATGGCCTGAGCAGCTTAGGGACAGATTTCGTATTTTTTAAAAAAATAAAAAAAAGAATCACTATTGTTATTCATTTGATTGTAGATGATGGCCTGAGCTGCTTAGGGATGGATTTTGGGTAAAAAAAAAACAGAATTAGTTTTTCCGATGTGTAATGTGAATATTATTTTAAGGTTGTCTGTAGAAATTCTGATCATGGTTACTTAGGGCTGGGGATTCATGATATGTAGGATAAATTCTTCCATTAGTTAGTTCTACTAGAACATAACTTATAAGATTGTGCAGCATTTTGTCTCTGCTAATTTCACATCCTTGCTGGTTCTTCTTTAATGAGACTTGTTTGGGATGCATGGTTAGAATTTACAAATTATGATTCTGAGTTTCACATATTCAACATTTTTGGGGTTTTAGAAAAACTTTTAGTTATTGGTTGAATTTTGACAATGGAGGTTTAATGTTTTGGATGTGAACTGTGATTATGGTTGTGACCTGCTGTTCTTCTGGTTGCTGACACTGGTTTTGTAATTTTCTTAGCACGTCTCACCTTCAATTTCTGAAACTAGTATATCACATTTAGCAAATCAATGGGCTTTTCTGATCATTTTCTTTGGTCTTGATGGTGGAACTGCTGTTTTAGACTATTTTTGGTGCACATTTTAAGTCTATTATTGATTTTCATATGTTTGCAGATGATGGCCCTGGATCACTTAGAGACGGATGCCGGAAAAAAGAGCCACTTTGGATTGTCTTTGAAGTATCAGGCACCATTCAGCTTGGATCTTACTTGAATGTCTCGTCTTATAAAACCATTGATGGCCGGGGTCAAAGAATAAAACTTACAGGCAAGGGTTTGAGACTGAAGGAATGCGAGCATGTTATTATATGCAATCTAGAGTTTGAAGGTGGTAGAGGACCTGATGTTGATGGCATTCAGATAAAACCCAAGTCAAAGCATATATGGATAGACCGTTGCAGCCTTCGTGACTATGATGATGGGCTGATAGATATCAACCGAGAAAGCACAGATATTACTGTTTCTAGGTGAGGTGAATCCCCGGTGCATGGGAAGCACTATTTTTTTCTTTCAGTATTTTATCTGATGACTTTGACTATTATCTACAGGTGTCACTTTGCACAACATGATAAAACGATGCTCATTGGAGCAGATCCTACTCATGTTGGTGACAGATGTATTAGAGTAACCATTCACCATTGCTTTTTTGATGGAACACGGCAACGCCATCCTCGTGTTAGATTTGGAAAAGTACATTTATACAATAACTACATCAGAAACTGGGGCATTTATGCTGTTTGCGCCAGTGTAGAGTCACAGGTGATACCACTACTACTATTTGCAATTCGTTGTGTTACCATATTATGGTATTATTTGCTTAAGTATATGTAGCCACTAATCTTTCGACATCAGATATACTCCCAATGCAACATATATGAAGCAGGACAGAAGAAGATTGCATTTAAGTATCTCTCTGAGAAGGTGAGCAATATTATATTTCTTCTTGTTTCATGACTGCCTTTCTTTACTTTTACTCTTTTCAGAAATATACCTTGTTATTTTATTCTATAATGGTTTTTGTATAGGATTGAAGGGTTGGCTTGAATGATCCTGCAATGAATTTTGAAAAAAAAAAAAATGGTTTGTTCATATTTGCACCAAACCACCTTGGCTTGCTAACAAATAATTCACACTTGTGTTTGAATTTGTCTGGCTATCATTTCACTATATAGAGTCAGTTTTTCCTACCGGTAAACTACAAATTATAAAGCAATAACCACATGGAGAGCAAATTCAGTAATGAAATTCACTTTAAATTTGCCTCCCTTGCACTGAACTATTCTTTTTGGTGCTTGATTTTAGCAATCAAATGTTTTGCCACCTGGGACGTATACATATTAGGTGGCCTTGTTTTCATTGTGGTTAGTTCCTAGTTTTTATGCTCTTTGATCTAAATATTGGTTGAGGTCCTATAAATTCCCAATTATTTATTCATTATCAAACAAGAGCTTGCTTGTCCACTTTGCCTATATGCGGCAGAGCAATGCATTTTCTGTCACTCAACAGTTTATGTAATGCTCTTTTCTCTGAGTCATTATAGATGCAAAAATCAAGCAATATAGAAACCATCTACCACCCCAACCTTTAACCCAGGAAGTGGACCCAAATGGTGAGGTTCCTTTGTGGTGTAAAAAAATAATAAACAAATAAACAGTGATAAAAAATTGAGAGAGAGAGGGTCTAAACTCTACAGAGGCAACTTCAGTGGAAAGAAAGAAGGGAAGATGTGATTTTGTCATTGTAATAACTAACTGAACTACTGAAGTTCAGTAGGATGTGCCATTATGAGTTTTGTAGAGAAGTCATTTTCCACACACCAGTGAAGCTCTTCTGGCCAGTCTCTAACCCTCAAATCATTTAAACCCATCAAATACATTGACATAGAAATAAAACTTGACAGGATATTTGCGCCTTGCAATTAAGAGCTGTGAATTTGATGTTCTATTAGTGAGAAATAAACGCTATTTATTGATAAATTTGTTATGTGAGATTCTGTGTTACTTTAAATTTCGTGCTCTTGGATGTACATGAATTTTCCTGTGACAAGCGTGTTACTGAAGTGACCATAATTATCATTTCGATTCCTAGGTTAAATCATTGGCTTGTGATGGTATTTCAGGCAGCTGACAAGGAGGAAGCAAGTAGTGGCTGCATAAGGTCTGAAGGAGACTTATTTGTTATTGGAGCTCAAGCAGGGTTAATGACTGAGGATGGTGAAGTCTGTATGTTTCATCCCAGTGAATATTACCCCACATGGACAGTAGAACCTCCTACAGATAGTCTTAAACAGGTTCTCCAGCATTGTACAGGATGGCAGTGTGTTCCACGGCCAGCTGATCATCCATGAGCTGCACAGTGAAATCAGGGAAAGAATATTTATACACTAAATTTCTATGTAAGTAGGTTAATTTTTTTTCCCGCTTGGATGCCTCTTGCCTTTGCTATATAGCAGAGGTGCGACTTTCAATCAATGTATCCTTCCGAGCCATAATGAGAATAATGAAACACGTAGTGATGTATTAGTTATCGTGCCATTTACTATACAAGTCTTGAATTTCCCTCCCTTTTAGACCTTGGTAGGGCTTTGATGTCTTGTTTTAGTTTTTTTCTGGTCGAAATAGTCGTCATCAAAGATTAGATCACTGAATATTTTGTTTGATAAGTCGGCCATCAAGTGGTGGGGATTTATTACTCAGTGCAGTGCATGTGTGGCCATGAGAATGATCTCGAATGTGCATTAGCATTTCAAATTCAAATCCATCTCTCGGTCCAGTGTAGCACTTCATTTTGTTGAGACTTGGTGCGGGAAGCATTCAATGAGTCTTGTGGACTATATTTAAAGTCTTGCTGGTGAAAAAAATAATATAGCAGGTAGATAGCATGAGTTGAAATGATCATTTTCATATCTCTTCTTGCCAAATGCAAATACTGCTGTTTGTGACCCGGCATCTACGAGGGATGCAACTTGCTAAGTCGAGTTTCAAAAGCTAGGTCGTATTCCATGGAAACTTCTGAACCAACAATGATGTCTGCCCTTGCGACATTGTCAAGTGCATGTGTGACATTTTGAAAATAAAGGAAGCCCTTTTTTCACCGGATTCTTTATTCTTTCACTGCAATTTGTCATGATAATTTTCTTCTTTCTTAATAGCCAAGCCCGTGGTTGTTATTTGACTTGCTAATCTTCTTGTTGAAATGTCCATGTTACAAGATTTTTCAAATCTTATTGCATCGGATTCAGATTCCGGTCAAGGAAGGTTCTACATAGTTATCATCTGAAATGTCACACCATCTCTTTTGTGCCTGCTACCATAGGCTGTCTTTGTCCGAGCTCCAAGGTTCTATATCAATTCTTTTTCTGTTTTGTTTTTTTTTTTTTTAAGCAATGGTTCGGATAGATTAATCATATTTCAATGAGTTCCTGTTTGATATTTTAGATAAATGCTTTAGAGTCCAGAGTAACGAAATTAGAAAACTAAACTTAACCGAGATATTATGGTATTAAGCAGATACGTAGGAAGACATATGTTACAAGATTAAAAAGAACTAAAACCCCCGGCGAATTGTAATAACGTTCTTGCTCCTCCACTTAAAAAATCCAAAACAGGTTTACAGGGGCATTAAGGGCATTAAATTTTTTTTATGATTTATTTGTTATTATCAAATAATAAATATAAATAAATATTTTTCTTATCCATAATAAAATAATCTAAATATCATTTAAAGAAAAAAAAAACTTGGCATCGATGAGTATTTTCATATTTTTACTTTTGGCTATCATAATTGAATATGAGGATACTATAGTATTTGTATAAATATAAAAAATAAACAATTAAAATGTAGAATGAAATTATGAAATTAATTTTTTTTTGTAAAAAAAGTATTTAAAATGCTTTAAAAAAATATATGAGATCAAGGAGAGTTTTCTACTTTTCACAAAGATTTTTTTTTTAATTATAAAATCAGTTTAGAGACAATTCTATATTTGGCTAAAAAAAAAATTATTTTTTATAAAAAAATTATTTTTTATAATTTTATTATTTGGTTAAATATAAAATTTATTTAATATTTAATTTCGATTATTATTTTTTTAATTGTTGTTTTTTAATATATATATATCCTTTAACATTTAATTCATTAAAAAATATTAAACTTCATGGTTTATTCAGATGAGATATTTCGGGTCTAATAAATTGAGTCACATAAGTGTTTTTTTTAAAGAAATCTTATAATTTTTTTTATTTTTTACAAAGTTATTTAAGTTTTATAATCTATACTACCGGTTTCATTAAATATTGACTCAACCTCCTTATATAAATCACATTTATCATGAATAATTTTTTATATATACATTTCAGCATCTTAATATTATTTATTTATTTTAAATAACTCAGCCCCATGTGGGCACCCAGGATAGTTGTAACTATACGCAGTCAGTACTCAGTACCCATCATCATTTATCTTCGTGTTCGTCAGTTCGAACTACCATCGAATTGTCAATTCCCATATTGAGATGTGCCTCTGTCAGTCACAATCTATAAGCAGCCAAAAGCCTTGGAGCCGCCCACTTGGCCGGCTGTGCCATCGCCCACGTACTGCCTTGGGTGTCATTTTGATGTGATCCCCGAGAATGACTGTCTTTCTCCACACAGCCACTATCATAGAAGCGAAATTAGACTCGGTAGACATTATATTATTATTATAATAATGATAATAATAATTTTCAGTCACAGAATTTGCATGAAGAACTAATTCAAGAAATTTGCTTGACTTCTCATTCGTTTTGTTAATTCACTACGCATCCAATAAAGCATTCCGATTGTAAAATTTCAAGCAAAGTATTCGATTCTATCATTAGAACACCAAAGTGTTCATTTGAATTCCATCTAGGATATATGATTAATTTCTTGTTTGAGGCTGTAGTTAAAGTGTTTTTTTATTGATATTTTAAAAAAAATTTATTGTAAGTTAATTATTTTAGTGTTTTTTAATTGTTTAAATATGATGATGTTAAAAATTAATTTTAAAAATAAAAAAATATTATTTTAATATAATTTTAATTAAAAAAATACTATAAAAAACAATATGTACCCAAAATCTAATTCGATTTCTGTTGCATCACAATGATTTCATATCAAATTTTTGGTGGTGCGCACATAATCCTTTATTATTTAAATATGAACCGTAATGTATCTTTACATAAAAAGTAAAAAAAAAAACAAAAACAAAAGGAAACCGTATATACTATATACGTCCAAAAATACAAAACAATATAGTATTCTCTGATATTTCCAATTAAGCACGATGCCGCTGTCGAGACGATGTTGTGGAAGTTGACACTGAACTCCCCGAATCAACTGTCCCGAAAAACAAATGCGATAAGCAATTCTCAACATCTTCAGGGGCATATTTGACAAATACCCGTCTCTGCCCTCCAACACCACTCCGATGTTTCTCATAAAAATCGCGATAAACCGGAGTTATCTTTCTCTCTATGGAAACCTTAATCTCGTCCTGGAGTTTGGGGTCCGCTACAACACAAGCACTCTGCTTCCTGCACGCCTCATCAAAGCTGATATTAAATCTCTTAAAAGTCTCCTTAACTTCCTCGGGCGAGATCTCCGCCGTTGGATTCTCAGGTAATGATGCAAACACTTTGCCCCATGCTAACCGTTCATAATTTGCTGCAAATTGTCCCACTTTAGCTTCATGTTTAACAATCCAATCTTCACCGAGTAGATACTGAAGATTTGATGTGCGGACTTTGAATACTACATGTTGTAAATTGTTGGCTAAGAAAAGGTAGGAGAGGGACACATCTTTGTAATATTTTGCTTTGCCATCAAGCTTGCATAAAAGATAAAGAACCAACCAAGCAAACCGTGTTGAGATGGCTGCTGCCGGGGGATCATCAGAATCTGGACTGTCGAAGTAAGATTCCGGTAGTGATGGTTTCGTTGGTGGCGGCCAGTCGGAGATAATATCTGTAAGGACATTGCTATAGTCGGCGAGTAATGATAGATAGTTCATTGCATTGCTTGTTAAGGAGTGCACTCCGCCGCCGGGGACTAATGCTTTTGATGAGTGTTTTTGGACACTTGATTCGAAATCGGAAAGCATTGAGTAAATGGATTCGCTAAGTTTGACGAGTGAAGAAAGAGCCTGTGTGCGCACGGGAGAGGTGGACTCGAATGAGAAGATGGACTCAATCTCTATCCAGTTTTCGGAGATTGCTGTGTACATGTCAAGTGCGCGAAACATTTTGTCTGATGATGATGGTTTCTTGCTTTTGGCTACAAGTTCCGGGAATCCGAAAAGAAGAGTAGCTCCTTCTTTAGATATTTCGCTGAAACAAGACTCTCTGATTGATTCAGAGACGGCAAACACGTGGTCGCAAAGAAATCTCTCTCCGAAGAAGAGTGTTTTCATTGCAATTTTTATTGCTTCTAACCAGTTCTTGATTCTCATGTCAAGGGCTTCCCAGTCCATCTTGTTGATCCGTGAGGAGCTTATTCTTTCTACCCCAAGGCGATAAATTCCTTCGTCGATAATGGATTTTCGAACAACTTTGTAGACGTTTACGCACTCCTTAGCATACCCAGCTGCACTCATGCACTCCGCAATTGCTTTCAAGTCTGCCATGGCTATGGAAGAAACTTGTTCAACTTCGGAGATCGAATCACTAGCAGCGCGAACATCATCATCAGGTGAGATATCATCTTCAAAATCCGAGATGCTGGATCTAGAGGTGCGAGAGGATCTGGTAGACATAGACTCAGGGTCAAGATGAGCCCGGTTCATGGAAAGAATCTGATAAAACTCCTTTTGAAGCCGCTTCATGGCGATTTGCATTAGATTCTGTGCTTGTACGAGTCTGTAGTGGGTGGAATCTTCAGAGACTATCGAATGCATAACTTTCTGCAAATCGTTAACGCATTTAATGAACTGCATGGCCTCTCTTCTGTTCTCATAAAAAAGAGAGGTGACATTGGCGTAGGCAGACGTCTCAGGATTCCATTTCATGATCAACGATGAGGCATTTTCGATGATCTGTTCAACCATCCATTCACTCCGAAGGGGAGTTGGTGGAAGAGAGAGTCTTGAAGGTGAAGAACGAGGTGAGGATAAAAAAGAAATCGTTTTCGGAGAAAAGCAAATGCTCCTCATACCTTTTCTCGGCATTTGGTTAGTTACAGGAATGTTAATCAATGGAAATGGCAAGTATATGGAAGGATGTGAGGGTGTGAACGTAAGTAAAAGTTCTGGTTTGTTTCTCAGGAAAGTTAACGAGGGTGAGGAGAAGAGAAGAAGCGGAGGGGAGCTTGATCTGTTAGACAAGCCCCGTTGTGTTTTGGGGTATGCTAGCTGGGTGTTGGGTGTATATATAGACAACGAAAGCACTATGGCGTTGTTTCTTGAGAAAGAAGGACATGGGTTTGGACTTTGACTTTGCACCCCACGTAACTTACATCCTCGTCGCTTAACGCGTTACACATGGCTAAATTTCGTAAGAAAACCAATTAATGGAAATCCAGGAAAAAGAAGGCTAGGAAGCGGAAGGGAAATCCCAATCTAATTAATTAAGAAATTGTTGAATAACTTCCTCGAAAATGGGATGAAAATTAAGAATATATGGCTTGCCGGATTAGTGCCGATATTGCATATTGTCATTTTCAATTGTTTGAAATTCAGGATGTTAATTTACAGCTGTTTTTTTCTTCCTTTCTTTAATAGGGAAAAAGACTTGATGAAACACTCGAGGAGAAAAGAGACTAATAAAAAGGTACTATTGAGATTCCATACCTTATATATATAATAGTAGTTACATGACTCCCGCCGCGAGCTCGATTAATTATTATTTTTTTTACAAAAAAAATCAAAAATAAATATGCAAACTTTTCAAGTTTATTTTTTACAACCCAAAAATATCTTAAAATAATATATTGCAGATGAATTAAAATAATATTTTAAAAAATCAAACACAAATAAAACAATTATAAAAAAAACTTGTATTAAAAAAAGGTATCGAAAATCTATAACCTAAATCATGAGATCGTAATAAACTTATAGAAAATAAATTCAAGATAATCATAAAAATAATATTAAAAAAACTAACGCAAAACGATAAGATCGCACAAATTTGAATCCCCAATAAATTAAATGTCAAAAGATGAAACTAGAAAAAAAAATCAATTACACAAAAACAAATATAAAAAAATTGAGGGTGAAAAAAAAACATTAATTAGAGGGTAAATAAAAAATTTTAGTTGGAGGGTTAAATTGAATTGAGAAATAGCTTTGATAAAAATCAAAAGAATGAGGGTTAAACTAGAAAAAATAAAACAAAAAAAAATTTGATTAAAGGATGAAATTGAAAGAAAAAAGACTTCAACAAA
>Ga0325411_1002710_pt1 | contig 20028 bp, 12 predicted proteins | sample PopdelMetagenome_13_FD_206181 | JGI IMG/M metagenome (GOLD analysis project Ga0325411, IMG submission 206181) | Populus deltoides microbial communities from Bellville, Georgia, United States - Xylem-PdIQD-R4 | ecosystem: Host-associated > Plants > Phyllosphere > Stem > Wood/Secondary xylem...
CTCCCCCGATAACTTCTGGGATTTTTCAGTCTTGGAAAAATATGGATCCGATCAAACTCCACTTATGCCAATCATTCCAGCAATAAACTTTTCATCACTTGAAACTCACTTCATTAATGAATTTGAGCAGAGTTGTTACTTGCAAAAAAAAACCTATGATATCAAAATCAATTTAGGGTTTTTAGGTAGTGATAATAGAAATAAAATGAATAAAAAAAAGTATGATATTCTATGTCTTGTCTTCATAGAGGGTCTCTTTTTTCTTGCTAAAATCTACCATTTTATATCAAGAAAAACATGAAAAAATCTTTCAGCCCCTAAGATGGCAATCATATTCCTTTGTTATAACTCCAAATAGAGTTATCCTATAGCTTGTGATTAAAAGGAGAGGAAGAAGAAGAACTTGGTTGGGCCTCAGCCTAACCGGGTGTTGAGCCGTGGCCCAACTGAGTGTTGAACCTTGATTGGGCCAAGGCCCAACTGAATGTGGGTGCTTGGTTGGGCCAAGACCCAACCAAGTATGAGTGCTTTGTTAGGCCAAGGCCTAACCGAGTTCCCATTTTATCTTATCATTATCAATTATCCCTCAAAGTAAATTTTAACACAGTGTTGTTAAACAATTACTTTATCATAAAATCATGTGCAATAGGGGAGAAACAAATGATATATATATATATATATATAAGGAATAACATGAAATTACAAGGGAAACTAAAGATATTATGACTGACATCGGTGGGAATTAAAGTCTACATCCATGTTAGGAATCACAAGACATCTTTTACATGGTTGTGTACGTGATAAGGCTGGAGAACTTAGTCTGTTATGATGGTGACAATTATCTCAGGAATCTCATTGATGGGAACTAAAGCGTGCATCCATGTCATGAATCACTGGACATCTTTCACATAGATATGTATGTGACAATGGTAGAGAACTTGGTCTACTATGACGATGATAATTATCTCATAAATCTTGGTACATGTATCATTGTTTCACGTGGGCATGCTAGAATCACTATAACAGTTGTTAGTGGAATCATTGTTATAAAAAATAATTTCTTCTTCTCCATTTCAACATCTCATTCTTCTTTATTTCTTATGATGAGTATTTTGTTAGAAAAGACATGGGTGAGGAACCTTACTCTTTTTCTCTTGATTTTTCTACTTGCTTTTAAGATGTCTAGCTGGATAAAAAAGCAAAATCTTTGGTTGAGGTAACTTTAGAGTTGGCACTTCTGGTAGTGGAAACGTAAGGGCTAGATCTTATCATAGGGTGCGTCTGTCTTCTATATCTACACCTAACCCACCTCAACCTCATGACCCATATAAGAGCATTGCAGCTGTCGCACGTGTGCGGCGTCGCAGCGAAAACATCTACTTTCAAAATATATCTATCATCTATCTTTCAAATACGGGGAGACAAGGAATTCTTGTCTTTTATCTGTGGAAAAAATAGAATGGGAGTCGCCACCTGGTATTTTGGTCACTGGGAACCCTAATTGGTCTTAGAGATCGGGTACGAGGACTGGTTGCGTAAAGGGAAGGTATTAGCACCTAAAATACGCCTTACCTAAGGTAGGCTGCATTGTTTTATTGTCTAATAAAATCTAAGGTCTTGTCGTGTTTTCTAGTAGTTGATCCATCTATGGTTTAAGAAAAGTTCTCCTCGATAAGGAGGTCCTTGTCTTATCGGGTAAAACCTAACCGTTCTAACATCAACAAAAGAATTTAATATCCAGAATGCATCTTACGTATAAGATCGTAACCCCATATATTAAAAGAAAACAAAATAATTTTTTTGGAATTTTTGAAATATTGGCCAGTTCTCATGACTTTAATAAACTGGTTATTAAAGCGAAAATGCATGCTAAAACCTTTATTTTTTTTTTTATGAAGATACAATATGATTTTTTTATTATTTTTTTAGAGAGACTTGGCCGTATGCATGAAAACAAAATATTTTTTATTTATTTATTTATTTTTACAAAAATCAGGTATTTTAATACCGGATTTGTATCTTTACAGTATAAAAATACAAACTAATATTGATCAAAATGCAGTAAAACATTTTCATAAAATCACAGATTTTTTTGAAATAATTTTTTTTGAAGAAATTAAAAAAAAATACATGTAGCTGGTTACTGTGCTCATGCAGAGTAACAAGTTATTTATTTTCCTTGCTGCAGAAACGTGAACAGTACACGTTCTGTATGCAAGGGACCAACCGGGCAGACGAGAAGAAGGAGAAGAGTGTTGCCTGGAATGGATATGCTCTGGTAGCTGGGCTTATGGTGGCGTTCTTGTCACGGCAGTCAGCCGTGATGGCAGACGTTGCTTCTCTTTCTTCTCACCTCTGCTTCGTCGTGCTGTTTGTTTCCTTTGTATTTCGTTTCTCCCGTTAACATGTTCTTGCCTCTCTACAGTGGCTTCGTGGAGGTGCTACTGGTGCTAGCGGTGCTGTTGGTGGCGGCGAAGAGGAAGACGGGTGGTGGAAAGCAGGGGACACTGCTTCAGTTTTTTATGTATTTTCTTCTTCTTCCTCCTGCCTTCTGCGTGCTTTTGCTTCTCCTCCTGTACTGCTCGTTACGCCTCCTCTCTCTTTCTTTTTTTTCCTCCCCCCGTGTTCTGCTCTCTTCTCTGTTCTGCTCTCCCCTCTATTCTACTTTCCTCTCTATTCTGCTCTCTTTTTCTCTCTTCTTTCCCCCTCTGTTTTTTCTCTTTTTTTTCTCCTCTCTACTCGGTCCCTCCTCTGGCTTTTATAGCGAGAGGATGAATGTGTTATGGTAGGAAGGTGGTAACGACCGGCGTGCATTATGGTGGTGAGGAATATCAGTCGGGAGACATGCCTCCCTTGATTACAGCTCCATTGTCTTCTCCTGTCTTCATTGCTGTTGCGATGTCGCTGTCGCACAAATTAATTACCCTAGCTTCAAACAACACACAAGATAGCATAGAGCAAGTAAGGGGTCGATCCCACGAGGAAGTTCAAGTCAGATTTTTATGCTAGATGATATGCAATTTGGGGGGGTTTGGACGTTATTTAGGTTAAAGCAAAAGAAAACAGAAAACTATCAAATGAAATTTAATAAAATCAGAAAATTATCAAGAGAACAAACCTTGGTCACAAGCACACATCCACCTACAGAAATCAGAATTGATCATGGAAACGAAACATCAATTTATATTCTGAATATTTATCTCTTCTTAACATTGGTTAGTTAACGGATCCGCCGTATAACTAATCCTAACCGTCAAACAACCACAGTGTCAGCATTAATAATTTAATTTAATGGCAGCCTTAAGAATTTGATAAGTTGATTAATCAAGAAAACATAACTATTTGTAGTCTATGTTTGATTTGATTTAATATTCTCCCTAAGATTAATAAAGTAGATCCACCATAATTATTAAACTCAGTTGCTTCACAAGTTCATATACCACAACTCCGGTTTCGATATCAAACTTAGCAATAGATTGTCTACAATAATAACTTAGAGTTCGCTCTAGCAATTAAAATAAATAATTATAGAAAAAATAAGCATAGGAGAACAAACATATTCATCATATAAACTGAAAAGAAAAGGTAAAATAAATCTTACAGTTCTTGAAATCCGAAAGTTTCCGTGTCCTTGCAACCAAGAAAAAGTGTTTAGCCTTGCATGTTTGTTGAACAACTAATCAAAAAAAAGAATGCATAATTTAGGGTTTCTTAAAGGAAGGGAGTGTTTTTCTCTTCTTGGCTGGCTGCCCCCTTCTCTTCTCTCATTCTTTTTATATCTTAGGAAACCCTAGGTCTCTATTTTACAAAATAGTCCTCCATTAAGTAGACTGTTTACATTTAAGTACTTTAATAACTATTTTTCCTAAAAAAGGAGAAATAGCATTGCATGAAACCTTCAAGCTTTGACTTAGAGAAGCTAAATTGCTGAAATAAAAACTTGGATATCAGTTTAGATGCTTCGGAACGTAATTTGGACTCGTTTCTTCACGAAACTTGTTTGCTGGCAGAATTCAGATGTCATCTTTGAAAACTCATATCTCCCTCATATGACATTGGTTTTGGCTAAAATTTGGAGCGTTTATAGACCTTTGAGTCATGAATCCAAAAAAATTGAGTTTGCATCAATTGGACTTCTGTATCTCCATATATGCAAGTTGGAATGGTCGAAGGTCAACACTGGCAGATTGCGAGATTTGACTTTGAAGGCTGCGATTTCCATGCTCTTTCTTATTTTATTTTCTTGCCTTAGATTTCCAGAAAGGTATGGATGTTATCTTTTCAATGCCACTTGAATCACTTCATTTCAACCTCTAGAGCTCACGCTCTGCACAAAACATCGACTGAAGGTCAAATCTGCCAATTATCTCCAATTTACTCCCTTTTGCATCTTTCATCCAAAAGTGTCTTCAAAACATAAAACAAAGAATATCAAGGCATTTTATATATAAAACATAGGCAAAACACTAGTTAAATATGGGTGAAACTATTGAATAATATGGTTGCATAAATTGCCAGCGAAGAAGACAATGAATAGTTTCGGCGCCTCTTTTTAATTTCAAATGGATATTTCTGATTTGGTCCTTAGATGTTTTTACAATTTTGTAATCAAGCCCCCAAAAAAATTGTAATTGGATCCCTTGATTTTAGCGCCTTTTCCGGTTTGGTGCTTGGTTTCAGATTGTTTCAATTAAGTCCTTAATTGGCCATCAAACTTCAATAATTATGCAATTAAGTCCCCGATTTGACCAAATCAACTCTTAAAAATTATAATTGGACCCCCAAACTTTAATTTCTTCCAATAAAAGGCTAGATTGACTTAAAATCATTTTTTCTTACAATCAAACCCTCTATAAATTCAATTAAACCTTAGATAAAATTTAATTGAGTCTATAAACATCTGATTTTGAATATATTTTTTTCAAAATTGAATTTTCTTTGTCAACAGGGCTCTCATCAGTCAACGATATACTGTCAAATTTCAACCTTTTGCATTTTTGAACCTCCTCAACAAACTTTGGCTTTTTTTTCGGCATTCTAACATCCTTTTATCGCTCCTATTATTTTTTTGGATTTCTTTCAAATATTTTTTGATACATTTTTTTGTATTTTCTTATTTTTTGTGTGGGAACCCAAAAATAGGTAACAACAGTAGCTAATAATGCTATTAATCAACTAACGCTTAACATAAGAGTAGGGTATAATGCTAGGACCCAACATTCCCGTGAAAGACTAAGTAAAACACTAAAGGCAGGAACCAAAAATATTGAGATCGCAACACCTATATGCATGTTTAAGTTTGAATATTTCTTTCCCCTATATAGTTTTGTTAAAGATATATTTTTTCTACTATAACCTATTTATATGTCAGTTGCACTCGAAAGGATGGATGAATATAACAGCTTTTAACAAATACCTAAGACTTAAAGGTTAAAATCTCACTATTACCTATTTAAATATTGATATAGCATTTCTAGTTCTCTTGAAGCTAAAAAGATATTACATGGTTTTACACCTTTTCTAAGAGAAGAACACAAAATGGACACCAAGAGTGGTGAAATGGACACCAATATTGATATGGGAACAGCGAGGAGCGTGTATGCTCCATGTCTGAGGAGCAACAAAAGATGTAGTTCCCAACCTGTAGATCCTAGCTTTCCCATAACAATTACACCCTTACCTAGTCCGATGTCAAGCCCCGGTGATGTTATTTCCCAAAATCATGTTGTTATTAGTACTGTGAATACTTCAGCAATTCCTATCAACAACCTTAATGATATAAATTAAAGTGGTGGTATTATTGTTGGCACTTCTTTTTGTATCCTTCTTTTATGGTTTCATCATCTTTTCATTTAGAATTTTATGAGTTATATGATTGCTAGTGGTTATGGCCCCATGCTTGAGGAACCCTTATTGATAGGACTTCAACCTCCTAAAGAAGTGATATATATTGATAGAGAGAAAGATGTCATGACTTCACTTTTTGGGGATAATCCTTCAACTATTAATAACTATGGCCAAAATGTAAATATTGTCGTTAGAATAACACAATTTCCTCAAGATATTCAGTGGTCTAGAAAAGGTAGTATGTGTAACCTATTATCCAATAATCTGAATGATGTTTTCTAGGTGAGTAAAAGATTGTTGATCTTTTATCATAATCCTGTATAATTTTTATCATTGCTAACAAATTATTATTTTTTGTTAGAATTTCCAAAGGCAAGTATTAGCTTTCCAAATATAAGATGGAGAGCATGAGCATATAACTAATTTTTTGATATAAGCTCGTTAAGAGATTACCACATACCAGGAGAAACAGGCTCAAGCAGAGGAGAGCTTTTGTGAGTTATAATCAACATATCACTCTATATATATATATATATATATATATATATATATATATATATATATATATATACACACACACACTTTCTATGCAAAGCTTACCTCTCTTATGGCTGCCATAATGGAATCTAAGCAAGAAGGACTAACTACAAAAGGTGAATTAAAGATCTTGAGAAAATATTATTTGATGCTCAAAGTGCAGTAATTGGTGTACCAAAAAAACTAGCATAGGGTTAAAGTGAGGTGGTACGATTACATGGAGAATCATTGGCAATCACTAGAAGAAAATCACTTTGAATTTGAGACAGTTTATGACACCAGTCCAACACTAAAAACAACATTGAAGGATAGACTGGTTGATATAATGGGAGATCTTCACTTCCATAATAGGCCCTGAAGCATCAGTGTAGACTTTTCTCGTTTAATTCATGGCAATGTGCCTCCTTTTGATGAACTTTAACTAGGAAGAGCTCAAGTAACCTCTAAAAGGAAATATTCATCTAATGAGCTAGAGGAGTTGGAAACCATGAATAGTCTTTTTATCTTGTAGCATTTGAATTATGTTTGATATATTTGGGATTGTGTTTTTATATAATATTATGGTGTGCATGGTTTTACAATGAATAAAAAAAAGATGGAATTTCTTGGAATTTTTTTGTATGACTTGGAGATTGATAGTTTATAGGAGATTGATCATTGGATGTAACAAGAAAAATAATCCAACTTAACAAAAGTTTTAAGTTGGATTAAATAATAGCTCGGTAAAAAAAAATACATATGTTTATAGACTTCGTTCACCCGGGCCAACTTTAAGAGTATTTTGGTCCAACTGAACTTCAAGAGTAGTTTGGTTTGACCGAACTAAAGGATAGTTCAATTTGACCAATCCTAACCTAGGTCACTGTATATTGTGTTTTATCAATTATTTTGACTTAGAATTTCAGACATTGAGAAATAAATTTTCAAAAAAATAATATGGAAGTATGGAGATTTCCATGGAGATTTAATTTAATCTTTGAAGAAAATAACCAAATAAACAAACCTTGGAGAAAATTGACTAAACTTTGGCAAAAATAACATGGAGATATGGAGGTGGTAATGGAGAATTAATCCAATCTTACTTTGGATAAAGTAACTGTATCTATAAACTTTGGAGAAAATAATATGGAGATATTTGGAGATAAGTTCACCTTTATAGTTAAAATTAACTTGGAGAAATAAACAGGAGAAAAATTAAGAGTAAATACTTCATTAAGTTTTATACAGGACACATAAATTTTAAAGTTATATCTGATTGGAGATCCTAAAAATGTTGAGACAATATTTGAGACTTCAATTGAAATGCATTTATAAGTGATCAAAATGCAATAAATGTGGAATATTTTTTCCTTCTTCATCTTATATCAATTGAAATGCATTTATAAGTGATCAAAATGCAATACATGTGGAATATTTTTTCCGTCTTCATTTTATAATTGATAAGTGTTAGACTTGATCACTTTCATCACTCTAAATGATCCATCTCATCGGGTTGTTTGGGCTACCAAGGCTCTTGCTCCTGCGTGAAGTCCATATATCCATTTATTGATCTTTTTAAGTACATGTTCACTTTTCTCAGATGATATGCACTTCCACAACAAAGTCTTCACCACTCTAAAGGCAATACCGTACAACTCTTCTAGTTAGCCTAGTGGCTTTTATCATGTTTGATGGTAGTTCCCTATTAAGCAAGTATTACTTGAGAGGGGTTCTCCAATCTTCTCATATAGCTTCATGTATGACCACCACCATGCTACTTGTTTCTTCTATATTTGGTTTTTCTTCCTGTATGGGTACTCCAATCCATACCTAAGGTGGCAATTCCACCAAATTCCCTCTAGCAAGCTTAGAAAGGAGATCAACTTAGTTTTTTTCTTCTCCTTAAATTTTGGAGATAAAGATCAACTTTTCATCTTTGATCTGATGTGTGAAAGAGCTTTATATTGGTATTTTACCATGTAAGGTTCCTTAGCTTCATTTATCTTCTAACATTGTCCCGCCACTAATTGGGAGTCACTAAATACCATAAGTGGATCAGCATTCAAACTCTCTGCTAAGCAGAGGCCTACCAAAAGAGCTTTATACTTTATTATATTATTAGAGGATGGGAATTCTAAGTAGATTGTATAATTAAAGGTTTGCCCTCCAAGGCTATTCAAAACAAGTCCAGCTTCGTTCTTATTCATTTTTGATGTTTTATTAACATGTAATGCTCAAGGTTCAGTGGTGAATTGGTCCTTTTCTACTTCAGTTTCAACCTCAGGTGGAGAATGGCCTAGTGAAGGAGCATTCCACAATGAAATCAGTTAAAGCTTGCATTCCGAAATGAAAGTTTGGCCTTTAATAGCTGGTTTAAGTTGATATTGGAGTTCATATTGTAACAACCCCAAATTTAATCACATGATATTCCATATATACATATTATATTTTCACTGAAAGTGTGGGATTTTTTTTCTTCAAAAATTCTAGTAAAATTTCCCCTATTTATTTCATTATCAAGTTATTGACTTAATTAAATTTTCATACCCTGTAAATAAAGATTCAACTTTTCCATCATCATATATTTTCACCAATTTGGTGTCATACCTTCCAAGACTTTCATATTCTCAATATCATCCAACAATTAATTTTTTTAGCATCTTTAATTTATAATTCAAAATAAAACATTTATTATTTAAAATTTTTAAAAGATAGAATAATTATTAAATAAAATTGAAGTATAGTTTGTCGCATGTGCGTGCACGACATTACAACGTTTGGATCAAGGAATTGCCACTTGATTGTTTAATTCAAGATCACTAGGAGATCTGGTGGACTGGTCTTATATGAAATTCTAGGGTAAGATACTGGTTGTGGCTAGGAAAAGTATTAATATCCCTAAAGTACCTTACCTGAAGTAATTTCATTGTGTGATCTAGATGTAGCTTAAAGGTATTGATAAGCTCTTAACCAATGGTTTATCTATTGCTTAAAATAAAGATTTATTCTCATGAATAAATCTTGCATTTTGAATTCATTATGGGCTCGTGTGCCCAAATAAATTATTGTGGGAAGAGTCCTTGTAGGTTCCTTGACAAGGTTCATCTATCTTGGGAGGCGAAAGAGTTTTCCACAACTTGTATATTATGGTGAAAAATACTCCCAATTAAAATTGATGAATACCTAAAATAATTCTAGGAATTTTTTAGTCAACTTTTGGTATTTCAATGTCAGCCTACTTGTAGGTCCAAAATTTATATCAAAATATTGATCACTAATTCTCATGAATTAAAATTTTTAAAGGTTATTGAAATATTGGTTAAATTCTCATGAATTCAATAAATTGGTAATTAAATGTAAAAAATACATGCAAAAATCCTAGTAGTTCTAAGATGTACCATGATTTGAAGGAGTTTTATTGGTGGCCAAATATGAAGATAGAAATTATAGAATATATAGCTAAGTGTAGGGTATGCCAACAAGTAAAAGTAAAGCATCAAAAGCTTGTTAGATAGTTACAACCACTTATGATACCTGAGTGGAAATGAAAGGACATCACTGTGGGTTTTATCTCTGGATTACCTTGAGGGAAGAGGGATAATGATGTAATTTGGGTTATTGTGGATCGATTAACAAAATCTATTTTATTCCTTTTTATAAAGATGACAGATTTAATTGATAAGTTAGCAAGATTGTACATGAATAAAGTAATAAGATTACATAGAGTGCTAGTATCTATAGTATTTGAACGAGACCCTCGGTTTACATCCTAGTTATAGCCAGGTATCCAGCGTGCTCTAAGGACAAAGTTGAATATGAGTACTACATTTCATCCTCAAACGGATGGACAATCATAAAGAACCATTTAGACCTTAAAAGACCTGTTGAGGTTGTGTGTATTGGAGTTTGAAGAAAACTAGAAGGATCACCTACCATTGGTGGAGTTCACCTATTATTACAACTACCAAGCTACTGTGGGTATGGCTCCCTATGAAGCTTTATATGGAAAAAGGTGTCGAACTCCTGTCTATTGGGAAGAAGTAGGTGATAAGAAATTAATTGGTCTAAAATTGATGCAAATTACCATAGAGAAAGTGAAGATCAGAAAAGATAGAATGAAAAAAACTCATGATAATTAGAAAAGCTATATGGATAAAAGATGAATGCCCTTCGAGTTTGAAGTGGGGGATCGAGTGTTCCTTAAGGTTGCACTGTGGAAGCATGTTATACAGTTTGGGATGAAAGGAAAATTGGCTCCTAGATATATTTTTCCTTTTGAGATAGTTCAGAGGATAGGTCATGTTGCATATAGATTGTCTCTACCACTGCACATATTAAATATACATGTTATATTACATGTATCGTTACTTTGGAAGGCTGAGATTAATCTCATTTGTGTGTTGCCACAAGTTTCGCTAGAAATAAAGGAGGACTTTACTTCAGAAGTACGTCTAATATAGATATTAGATGGAATTAACAAGAAACTCCAAAATAAAAGAATTCCCAACGGAAAGATACTTTGGAAAAGTTCTCAAATCGAAGAGATAATGTGGGAACGAGAGTTAGAGATAAAGAAAAAGCACCTAGAGTTATTTTCAGATACATATATGAATTAAATTTTAAAGATGAGATTTCTTGTTATAAGAGAAGAATATAAACCTTGACATAAATTTAAAATAATAATAAAATCAAAATTATTGTGATGAAATAAAATAAGAAAAAGGAAAAGAAAAGAAAAGGATTTAAAAAGATAAAAGGAAAAAGGTTTTACACTGAAAATATCTATTTTTCTAGTGTTGAAAATGGTCTCGCCATTTCTTAAAATGGCTAGACCAATTTAATAAAACGAACTGATCGTTTCTCAAAACGATCAAGCCATTTTGGGTATTGTCTTTTTAAAACTGATGGTGTGTAGTCAGGGAAGAAAGATAGCATTTTCATTTCTTCTTCCTTTCTTTCACTTTGAAGGGTTAGAAAGCGATTTTTAGGAGTGAAAAAAGAAGATTTTAAGAGAGAAAAATAGTTTTACACTAAAAATCAAAGAGAGGGAAGATTAAATTAGAGAGAGAAAGTGAGGAAAGAAGAGGAAATGAGAGAAGCTTTGGGAAAATCTTGACAGGTCAACTTTTAAAATATGTTTTGTAACCAAGTAAAGTACTTGGAACCCCTTTGTATCAATTCAAACAAGAGTTTAATGATTTTGAACAAAAGTAATCAAAATTGAATTAGGGTTCTCGAGATGAAATTAGGGGAAAATGGGAATTTTAGAAATCAGGTCCCTTGGATCCTTGTAGGTTGTTGTAAGAGTGAAATCATATTGAAATAATAAAGAAATTTGAATGGGTAGTGAAGCTTAGGTGCTAGCTATTAAGAGACAAACAAAAGGGGTTAGATGTATTTGTGTTAATATTGTAAATGTATTGAAATTGTAATAACTAAGCATGTGGATTATGGTTTTGATTAATGGTTCTTTTTTGATACGATGAAAAAGGAAATTTTGATGTTTTAAAAATTCAATGCCTTTTGAGAAATTGTTATACTTGAAGTGAGTTTTTGTTGTATTTATACTTGTAGTTGTGTTTGTAAGGAATGAAATTTATGTTCATTTAGATGTTAAATAATTGTATGATATTAGGAATTAAATCAAATAAGTTTAAAAGGAGAAATGAAGTTAGTTGTGGGTGACTAACATAGTGGAATTATAATAGATGCTACAGTAAATAAAGAGTGTTTTCTTTGGATACAATGATAACAATTAATTAAAAATCATATCGATGCAGGAGAGATTGTTGGGGTGATTTAGCAAGCTGGTAAAGCCGCTCATAGTCAGACTACAAATAAGTACATTATACCTCGTGGCAATTCCTTTATAATTTTCCCGCAAATCTTACTTTTGAACAAGTTAATTTCATGAAAATACAGATAGTGGTATTGTTAGTGTGTATGGAAAATAAGATATGTAATTTGAGAAAAATTGATTGATATTTGAAAGGAATACCGAAATATTGGTTTCATAATGGGAATGCCAAATTGATTGACAACCAAGATAAGTTAACCATAATTATTGGTATTCATAAAGAATACCAGAATATTAACTTCTGAATGGGAATGCTAGAATGATTGGCAACCAAGATGGTTTGACCAAATTGATTGGTATTCATAAAGAATACCAGAATATTAGCTTCTGAATGGAAATGCCGGAATGATTGGCAACCAAGATGGATTGACTGGATTGATTGGTGTTTGTAAGGGATACCAAAATAATTGCTTCCTAATAAGAATGCCAGATTGATTGGCATCCTAGATGGGTTGACTGGATTAGTTAGTATTCATAAAGAATACTAGAATATTAGCTTCCAAATAGAAATGTCAGATTGATTGGCAACCAAGATGGGTTAACCGGATTGATTGATATTCGTAAGAAATACTAGAATATTGGCTTTTGAATAGGAATGCTGAAGTGATTGGAAACCAAGATAGGTTTGTCGAATCGATTGGTATTTGTTGGGGAATAGTGGAATATTTGCTTCATTATATGAATGCCTAGATGATTAATTATATCATGAATGTTGTGAGTTTTTCTTTGGACCGAATAAATTAAGTGGAGAAATTTGGAATGATTATGAAGAAGAATTTTAATTATTGTTTGGTTGAAAGTTTTGAATGTTTTCTTAAAGTTCTAAATAAACCATATACATTGAGACATAACAAATGTTATTTTTCTTTTACAAGTACGTCATAAACTTACTAGGGGTAATCCATAGTTAATACTTTTGTGTAGATCTAGGTAAATAAGGACTACTATATTATAATATTAAGTATATAGATTGTAGTTTTTAAATACTTTATTTTGTTATGTAATTAAACTAACAATTATCACTACCTAGTTAAGGTAATGTAATATGTTTGGTAATATAAGTGGCTTAATTTATATTTGTCTCTATATTTATTCAAGTGTTAGATGATGTAAAATTATTGTAAATGATGTGATGTTATAAATCATTATGATGGATTTGAAATGAATAAATGTCTTAGTGGTAAGAATGGATGAAAATGAAATATGGAATGATGAATATAATATGATGAGATCCAGGATGATTGGTTTCGAAATGAGGTGATAAATTATGGTGTTTATAGTTATAATGTGTTATGAGTTTGATGTAGACACTTGGGAAGTCCTAAATATAAAGAAAACTTTGTCGATACTAGATGACGACTCTCTTAAATTATAATTTTATGATTAAACCCTAAAAACCCTTCATTCCAGGAGTTAGATCTGTCATTTGATGTTGTGTACGTCACGACAATCGACATACCATCATCACAACCATTAAAAAAAAAATACTTATATGTAAAATATTTTAAATAAAAATATTTTTTAAAACTAAACATTAAAAAATATTTTACATGTAGAAAAATAATTTACATTTTTCAGTTTTTGAAGAGCTTTCATCTTTTGATTAATCATATCTCTTCGTCTATGCACCCATAACATTGAATGAACACAATTTTTGTCATAGTAAAAGCATTTAACAAAATAGTAAAATTAATTAGTCTTTAATTTTTTTGCTATTTACTTATTATTAAAATACAACACTATATAATTATTCTGGATTGTTACGTACCCGCTTAGATTGATTGTGAATAGCAGCAGCACAACTTCTCCTACTTGACTAAGATCTTACTCTTTTAGTTTTGGTCTCGTTATCTTCTTGCTAAGTGTTTTCATGTCAAGCATCGTGATCATATGCACTACTTACTTTTGATTTAAAAAAAAAATATATTCCACAATGGAAGAATTGATAGCTTTTTTTTTTAACTTTCCTATAAAGCTTCAAACCAAGTACAAATATATGTAATGATTTTTTATATATATAAATGGCATACAGATTCAATGTACGGGGGGGAAATACTTTTTTTTTTTTTTTAAAAAAGAACAACGTCCTTAGATCACTTAGCAGAAGAATGCCATGTCATAACGGTAGTATCATTATGATCCCTGCAAAAAGGAGCTGAATGCTCATGATCTGTTGTTTTCTTTTCCAGACTCTGAGGGGATTCCAATGAAGCCAAAGTCATCAGAACAGCACTACCATTGTCGCTCCAAAATGTTTCACTTGCACTTGCATAGGCACCACGGTCCACTTGTTCTTGACTGCTACCATTTCAATTTCCTAGGCACTGGTTTGACGCTAAAAGTGTACGTTTTATTCACTAAGATGGACTATGGATTCTAGGGTTTCACAGGTCCTGCCTCATGTGGTCTTTGTCTTGCCAGAATGAAGGAGCTCTCCAAGCCCATGCATGGCTAGCTGGCCATTTTCCCATGTCAGCTCTGCTAACTCATAAGTAGACCTCAATTTCAAGAACATAATGAGTATTATTAAAGGCACTACTAGGATGAGAAAGCAACAAAGAGAATAAGCAGAATATATTATTATTATTACTACTACTACTCGCTATGTGATCCGTGCTTCGTCGCGGGTTAAATAATCAATATTTTTTTAAAGAAACTACTAAACAAAATAAAATAGAGTAGGTTTTATCTATTTTTTCAGTTTTTAGTTTTTTAACCATCACGTCATTTTTTTTCAATTGTATTTTTTAAAGTTATATTTTTATGGCAACCATAGTATTCAAACTCGGCTTAGGGGTTGACCCGACAAAGGGGTCGAGTCCCAGGTTACACGGTTTGACTTGGGTCAACCCGGAAAATTAAAAATAATATTTGAGGTTTTATATGAAAAAAATAATAAATAATTCATGTAGATATAGACTATAAATGTTGTAAACAATTAAGTTTCAAAAATTATTTCAAAAGGTTTTTATCTCACATTAGAAAAATATTATCTTATTTTTCTAAGTTAAAGTATTTAAACCAAAAAAATTTATTATCCCAAATTAAAAAAACATAACTTTTTTCTTATGAACATAGAGTATATATACTAAAGGGCTTCAAATCTCACATTGCAAAAATAAAACACTTTAAAATAAATTAGTAACCAACTGGAACACATTTAAAAAAAAAGGGTCTCTACTGGGTTTTTGTTGGGTCATCTGAGTTCTGGATTGACCCAGCGGGTCGGCCAGTTTACTCCGGGCCAATTGCAAGCTGGATTTTGAATGAAATAGACCCAGCCAAGATTCTGAGCCACTCGGAAAAATTTCAAAAAAATATTTGATGTTTTGATATTTTATATAACAAAATTAAGAAATAATTTATATGGATAAAGATATAGGCTATACATGTTGTACAAAATTAAGTTTTCAAAATATTTTAAAAGATTTTTTATCTCACATTGGAAATATATTATTTTATTTTTTAAAGTTTAAATATTTAACCCAAAAAGATTTATTATCCCACATTAAAAAAACATAACTTTTTTCTTGTGAACATAGAGCACATACATTAAAGGGTTTCAAATCTCACATGGAAAAAATAAAACATTCTTCTAGTATTTATATAGTGAACTTTGAGATGAGTTAGTAACCAACTGGAAAATATGAAAAGAAGGGTCCAGGGTTTATGAAAAAATAAGGGAAGTCAATAACCCGGCTGACCCGGTGGGTTAACCCGACAAGACCTGGTCAAAAATCCGATTATAACCCATTGACTATTTATTTTTTTAACCAAATTGACGTCGTTTTGATTTATATAAAAAAAAATTAGAGTTGACCCTGATGACCCGGTGACCCGGGCCTTAGGTCGGGTTAACCACCGGGCGAAGTTTAAAAATACTGGTTAGGGTGGGGCTAGGCTTTCTAGCCCAAGCCCTGAAACAAAGCCAATGAAAATCAAACAAGAGGTTTTTGTTGGAAATTCATGAAGAACACATCTACATGAATCTCGTTTCAGATCAAATCATGTCAAATTAAAGGCACCAAGACATGTAGAAACAACATTCAAACAAGATTTTGGGGTTGTATTAACATGATAATCAACCTTATATCATGATTATTTAATTTTTTATAAAGAACAAAACAAAAGAACTGAAATTCAAATGCCTTGATTTCAATGTTTTTAAACCTATAGGATTCTAGATTAATGATCAATAAGCTAAAATGAATGAGTAAGAGCCAATAATTAATCAAAAGGACATAAAAATCAAGAATCTAAGGCAATGTTTATTCAATGAATATCAACCTAGAAAAACCTAGAACTGCCCAGCAAGAGTTTAACCTAAAAACAAGCCTTAAGAAGCTAGGAAATAGCTTAAACTTAGCAACCATATCTTAAGCATGCTAACACAAATTGTTTAAACCATCAAAACAAAAAGAAATAGAAAATCAAAAGCAAAACAGTAAGCAAAGTTTATACTACATATAACAACCAAAAACATATTTCAACATTGTTCCATTGACTATTTTTCACATTCTTAACCACAAACACTATTGTTATCCTTTTTTTACCCTATAAAAAATAGAAAAGATAAAATCCAAAAAATATAAGAGAATGCATATAAAGAAAGCCTAAAAGACTGCCCAAGTTGGTGGTGAATGACTAAAACGACAAGTAAAAAGTTGGGAAACCAAAATATATAAGATCGGCAAAATTAGCAACCCAATTTTAATTGGTTAGTCTTCAGTATCTCAAATATAGTCTTTAGGTGCCCTAAGTGTTCTGTCATGATGTTATTGTAGATAAGAATATCATCAAAAAATATAAGGATAAAATTTCGCAAATGGCTCCGAAATACCTTATTCATCACATTTTGGAATGTGGCTGGAGTATTAATCAAGCCAAAAAGCATGACCAGGAATTCATAGTGCCCATTGTGAGTCTTGAATATAGTCTTATAAACATCCTTAGGAGATATTCCGATCTAGTGGTAACCATATCTGAGGTTTATCTTAGAAAAGATAGAGCAAAAAACCAACTCCTCTAAGAGTTCGTCTATTAGAGGAATAAGGAATTTATCTTTCACCGTAAGCATGTTTAATGCTCTGTAGTCAATGTATAGCCTCCATGATCCATCCTTTTTCTTGACTAAGACTATTAGAGAAGTAAAACTGTGTTGGATGGTTCCCAAATCTAACATTTATTTAATCATTCTCTCCACCACATCCTTTTATATACTCGAGTGTCTATAAGGCCCGAGGTTGATTGGATCAGATCCCTCCTTTAAAGGTATATTATGGTCATGACTGCGAGGTGATGGCAAGCTCCTAGGTTCCTCAAACACTTCTCGGTATTCTTCTTGTAGAACTGTTAAAGCATCATTCTTAGTAACACAAGGTCGTAACCTGGTGGACATTGGTTGCCCCTCATGATCTTGACCCTCAATAAGGCGTAGGCTGCATAAATTAATTTCATAAACTAATCTAGTGCTGCATAACAAGCCATTGAGTTGCTCAAATCCGACAGTCTCCATTGATATTGGTTCATCCCCTTTGATAAAGACTTCTTGGCCTTGCCATATAAATGCCATCCATATCTCTTCGTAATTGCATATAATAATTTTCAATTTAGCTAGCCACTGAATTCCTAAGATCATATCATAATTTTTGAGGTCCAAGGTAAAAACATTAGTCGTAAAGTTAACTCCATGAATTAACCATTGGAAGTTGTTGCACATTGAAGTGCAGGTCATGGTTCCACCATCAACTACTTGCACAGTTAAAGCTTTAATACTGGTGATTTTACAACACAACATGTCTGTCACTTGGTTGTTGATGGAGTTGTGTGTGCTTCCAAAGTCCACAAGGATAAACAATGGTTGTTTCTCTACTCTGCCAATGACTCTAAGAGTATTTAGGCCAATCACTCCTTCTAAGGCATTAAGAGATATGTGTGGGTTGTGAGTGTCATGGTCTAATTTGGTTACTCCATCTTCCCTCCCCGTCTTCTTCAACAACACACAAGGAGTAAAGCTTCTTGTTCTGACACCTGTGCTTAGGTTTGAATTTTTCATCACACCAAAACATAAAACCCTTATCTCTTCTCTCATGCAAGTCACTATTTCTAATAGGTCTAGTGGTTCTATTAGCATTGTTGGGGTTATAAGGTGAAGGGATTGGTAGGATACCAGTGTGGAGTACTTTATAACTGTTATTAGGAGGTCCTGGTAGGCTTTTATTGTAGCTGAGAGAGGTGGAGGTCTTGTTTTGGTAGGCATATGTGGTTGGATGATAGGTTCGTTTGTTAGGATTGGAACTATAACGTCGATGAGTAAGGGTGTTATCATGCATCGTGGCTAAGGTGTAGGCTTGTTTTAAGGATTTTGGTTCAAACATCTAAATTTGATTCTTGACCTTTATGTCCAGCTCTCTTATAAAAAACACCAAAGCATTTTTCTTAGAAATTTTGAATCTATTCCAGAGGTTATCGAAGTCCTTGATGTAGGTTTCTACGTCGTTTTTTTACTTTAGTTTAATAAGTTCTTTTAAAGGGTTCCTTTTCCCCCTAAACCTGCAACACAAGGCCTTTACATACTCTGGCCACAACACAACCTGCCCTCCCAAGCTTCTCATAAAATTTTAATGCTAACACAGAGCCATTCCATCTAGATAATAGAAGGCCAGTTTGAGCTTGTCATATTCAACAATCTCCTCAACATTAAATTACTAGTTACATTTATAAATCTATTTAAGGACATCTTCTCCCTCAAAGATAGAGAACTCTTATTTTGGTCGATGTAGTTGATAATAAAACAGCGTACCTTCACTGACCCAATTGAACTTGACAGAGAAGTCCCTTGTAGCAGGGTACTGAGGTGTCTTGGGTAAACTGGACTCACCAGTGGAGAGCTAAGTTTTTTGCAATATTGAGTCTACACGAAAAACAAAGGCATCGATAACTTATTTAAGTTCTCTGAAGCGTACATTGGTATCAGCCCGATATCATTAAGTTGTTGTTGAATTTGGTCACATGCCTGGGTATGCTCCGGATTGGTGGCTTCATCCACCTTCCTGACATCTTGGAATCTCAGCTAGGTGGCATTTTTTAGTCTAAAGATGCTCTTCTAATACCATTTCATGAAATGAACTTGGAGCAATGGGTTGCATATTTTTAAGATGGCAGATGATGAATGAAATGAAGAGGAAGAAGATAAAAATGGAAGGGTAGAAGTTGGGTGTTGCAGAGGGACTGAGAAGGAGATAAATGGAAAGAAACAAAGATGAGGGTGAGGAATGGGAATCTTAAAAAATAATGGATATGCTTATCATTAATTCTGCAGTTGGAACAGAATGCAATATATAGCAGTCTTTTTATTCTTTAATATTCTAGCATTTTTCTCCTAACACTTGGGGTTCTATCAGCTACTAAGAGCGTGTTTGACAGCGTGGTTGCATGTGCTTTTCAAATAACTTTTCGTACTAAAATGCATGCCAATGATTTTTTTTCATTTTTTAAAAATTATTTTTGACATCAGCACATCAAAACGATCCAAAACATATAAACCATTTAAATTTTAATAAAAAAAATTAAATATTTTAGGAACGCAGCTGCAGCCGCAGCCACAGCCAGAACCACGTTCCCAAACGGCCCTTACAAGTAAAATAAAACGCACAGCATTGGCTTGTAATTGCAATGCATATTGTCTTATTGATACTCCTAACTTGAATTTCCCCCCGAGAAACCCACGTATCAGTCCCTTCCTTGCAACACTCTCCTCCCTGGAAAACCCAAAAAAGAATCCACAAAGAAAATGCAAATCACAGAGG
>Ga0325411_1002713_pt1 | contig 20009 bp, 17 predicted proteins | sample PopdelMetagenome_13_FD_206181 | JGI IMG/M metagenome (GOLD analysis project Ga0325411, IMG submission 206181) | Populus deltoides microbial communities from Bellville, Georgia, United States - Xylem-PdIQD-R4 | ecosystem: Host-associated > Plants > Phyllosphere > Stem > Wood/Secondary xylem...
TAGCCCTTTCAATTTCTTTTGAAACATAACTAAGACTACAGATGATTTTAATGAAAATCATGCCCATGCTGTTTCTTCTCTTAAAATGAGAGCATGACTCTGGCAGGACTCATTCAGAACGAAAATACTCAATGGCCTGAAATTAATAAGCATGCACATGAATGGAATCGGGATGCCACGAAAAGATTTCTTAACCATCATCCGGATGCAATAAATGTGAAAACTACTCCTTTTGGTGGAGCAGCTCTTCATGTAAAGACTTTAGCCCGAAATGCAGAGGCTGCAGAAAAGATTGCAGTATTAATGTCACCCAAAGACTTGGAAATAGAAGATAATTGTGGTTGCACAGCTAAGGAAGGAATCAGAGAGAACGAAGGAATTGGTTAACCTTCCATTTGTAGAAAAAGACTCAGAAGAAACTACAGCACACAGTCTTGAATGAGAAGTCTCTTGTTTATTCATCACAAACAGCAGGCTTATATAGCTTTTTACAAAGAGATGCAGCAGTCAAAATAACAACCCACGCTATACATACTCTAAACGTGGTAACAAACTAAAAAAAACAGAAAACAACTAGCCCCATAAGAATAGGACTTACTAACAGAATTGTAGAACAGAAAACAGCTCATCCCGGGGAAATAGGAATTGCTAAACAGATTGGAACGATAAACTGTTAACCTCTAACAGTCTATATGTTGAAGATTTTGACCAGGGTTTCATTTTTCTGTTGAAGATTCCTGGTCCATATGTGGATACAAAAATCTCCACTAGCAGGGGAAATTGCAGCAACATGAACAAAGTCACAGGGATACTAGCAAGGAGTACAATTGGAATTATAACTTGCAATCTCCCATCCAACATAATTATAAGAGCAGCACAGAAGGTTACCATCATGGCTGCAATAGAGAAGAAAAGCATGGAAAGGCCGATGATTAACTTAGTGGGCAAGGATTTAAGGAAATCTTCCTCTGCGTATCGCGACGTAAGAATTCCTAAGAACATCAACACTGATGTTGATGAAGAAAAGAGAGAGATTGCATCTGCTACTATAAAAACTGTAAAAGATTTCTCGTCTTTAAAAACCGGATAGCCGGTCTCTTGAACGTTGCCGCCGGGAACAGTAAACGCAGCAGTAAACATAATTGTAATGATGAGAGCACCCACAACTGTACAAGAAGTTGCTGCTTGTTTCATCCATTTCTCTCCTTTCACTACCAAGTCCTTATGGTCAGACGTAAATAATTCCCTGGCTGTCTGCTCTTTGTCATTACGTAAATGCTTGTTTGTATCCATAATGCTTTTCACTTCCTGCATCAAGATTTCTGAATTCGAGTGAAATTATTTCTTTTTGGATAACAATGAAAATGTGTAAATGGGTAGCCTAGATTCAAATCAATTAGGTCTTAATCAGTTCTAAAATATCTTTGATCAAGGTTCAATCATTTTTTTTAAAGATGTTGAGTGTAGAAAGCTCACCTTGTACCATTGTAGTTCTCTCTGCATCTGGAGAGCTGCACCAGAGATCCGAGCTAGCTGAGAAGGAGGTGATAGTTTTGCTGCCAAATGTAGCATTGTATTTCTTGAGCTATCTACGACGGGAACAAATACTGCTCTGCCTGCTTCCAGTCCATAGAAAAGGCTGAACACTTTTTCTTGCCGGTTTGCAATCGAGGACATAAATAGGGTCCTTGAGTTGCCATCTACACTAATCATTAAATGAGGACAAGCTTTAATCACCTCAGTAATAAACTCAACCATGCCATTCTCTACAGCTTTGTGGAATGCTCCGTGTAGAGCTGCCTTGAGGTATTCCTCATAATCCAGAGTTGATATAAACTCACACGTACACCGTAGAATTTTATCTGAATAAATGTGGATCTTCTTCAAATCATATATTTGCTTGATTCCTGGATCAGCCATTAAAGAGTGATCAGATAAAACCATGATAATGATGATAGAAATCAAGAGATGTCAGATATATTTTGCTTACCTAAGAATGCGAGGAGTTTTATTGCAAACCCACGCAATTTGCTTAACACTGAAAAGTTGGACAAAAACAAATTAGAGAAATTATCACAAGCAGCATACATGTATACTAATCAAACTTGCATGTATTAAGTTTTCAATGCAATGATATTTTTTTTTAATGAGATTTATCGGATTTGGGATTGAATAAAGGATCGGATACTTGGATTAGGGTTCAAAAAAGTCTATATTTTTGGAAAATAGAAATAAATATATCAAGAAACTGTCCAAAGTTTTTACAATCTTGAAGGGCCATGCAGCCCAATTGGACTCCTATACATATGTCCTGTGCTTGCCATACCCCTTTAAAGGAGAGGGAGCAAAAACAGAGAGCGATTGGTGCAAATACGTACCTTGGAGGATAATGTTCTTCGACTCACTTAGGCTTTGACGAGGCATATTAATACGAACATTGTCATCAGTTGTAGCAATTGATTGCATGGGAATACCTGCCATGATTTTAGAATCAAGTCAATCTTAGTGAATATAACTTCAAGTTTGCCTATCATAACTTATGAAAAAAATGATTTTTTTAACATGAATCATAATTTAAAAAGTTTTTTTTTTTTTTATAGATCATTTATAAAAAAAATAAATTCAAATAACTTTATTTTAGAAATATGTTTGATAAAAATAATTTAAAGTAATTCTTTTAAAGAATAGATATATTATAAGTTGAAATTCATAAATTAAAGTTTAATTTTTTCCTAAACTTTATATGACATTAAAATTTTGACTCGGTTTTATAATAAATTTTGATTTAAACAAAAAATCATTTCTAACTAAATATTTTACAATTTTTCTACGGGTCAAAAATTAAAAAACAACTCATATCAATTTACAAAAATTATATCAAATAGAACCTTCCGCTTTTCTTTCTTTGTGACGGTGTGATAATCTCCAAAAACATATACGTAAAAAAGATTGGCAGAGGAAATGAAGAGAAATGGGAGGAGGAAAAAGCGAAGGAAGAGATACTAACATGAATAGATCCATTGCTGCCAAAATGCAAGTCGACTTGCACTTGGGAATATTTGAGGCATCTTAGACAAAGAAATCAAAACGTTCGACTTCAGAACTAATTCATCCGTTCTAGTAGCAGAACGTGGGATGCGAAGCAGAAAATCATAAGCAATATCTGGTATTGCAATAGCAAAAAGAAACAGCATAAGAAGCAACAAGAAAGATATGAGGTTTTACTGTTTTGAAATGTTAATCAATTACAAGTCATTTTGTTTCGTATCAACTTATTATTGCAATAATTTCCCATCTTACCTGATTTTTCTTCCCTTTTCTATTATTTAAAAGAAGAACAAATAATAATTAAAAATTCACATGAAATTGACAAAATGATTTTAAGTTAAAAACAAAAGGATTATTCATATATTTCTTAAAACCATAGTAATTAATTATTTTTATTAAATTACAGGAAATAAATAATAATTTACTCAAAAGGGAAAATTTATGGAAAAAAAATAGACAAAAAAGGGAAAATGAGTAATTAATGGGTAAAGTCTCTTACCAAGCAGTTGAGAAGCAATAGCAGTTCTTAGGAAGCGAGATCCTTGGTCGACATTGCCTCGACAAAGAAATTCAATTGGAGTAACAGAGTATAGATAAAGAACCATATCCTTGTCACTTCCTACAGATGCCTCAACAAGTGGGATCTTTTGAAATCGATTTGCGAAGGTAACCAAGTTTTTGTTCTTGCGCACCAAACATTCTGCCATCGTTCTTATTCCAACATTGGCAGCAACAGAAAGAGCTGTGTTGCTTTGATTATCTAGTATTTCCAATTCTTCTACCGACATCAACTTCACCAACTCCTCCACAACTTTCAGATTTCCAGAAGAAGCTGCTACATGAAGGGCTGTTCCACCATAGGGTTTAATCTGGGCCTTTTTTGCATTTGGGTATTTGCTAAGATAGTTTTTTATGGAATCCCAGTCTCCATTATGGGCATGCTTGTACAGGGTTAGCAAGGAAGCATTCATTTCATTGCTCACCGCTCCTGCCAAGTTTTTTTTTCTCTCCTGTGTTAACATCAAGAGATTGAAGTGACTGTAAATCTAACAAAGGAAGAGAATGAGATCATGGTATACCTGGACCTTGTGACTCTGCTTCAACAGATTGCTCATCATCTTCTGATGGCTCTGCTTCAACAGATTGCTCTTTGTGGCTTGGTGAATGTTGTTGCTGCAAATTGGCTAGAGTATCCCAGGCAACTTTGGCTGAAGTGATGCTTCTAATGTTGGAAAGTATGTATGGCGCACAAGAAATTTGAATTGCATGTAAAGCTGCAGCATTCTTTTTTCTCAACGCCTTAGAGTCACCTTCTTGATTATCAATAGGCTTAGAGTCAACTTCTTGATCACCTTCTTGAAGACCAGTACTAGGCTCAATAAAATCCCAAAGGTCTTGAGCTAACATGTAGCTTTTCATGCAGGCACTCCAATCATCATAGTTATCATCTCTTAGGACTTCAACAACAATTGAAGATGGGGAAATGTTTGTTGTCGTCATGTTAGAATCTGTGTACAATGGGGGGTAAGAATCAGAGAAACTACTGGTGCCAAGATCTATTGAGCCAAAGTTTGTGGGAAGGGCTTCGACATTGGTGAGTAAAGAAATGATGTTATATGTTCTTTGACTAATCTATGAGTATCATCAGGGTTAGCCTCACATCTTGTTTTTTTTTTTGGGTCATTTGTTTTATTCTTTTATTGTTGAATCAGGGTTTAATTCACCGGGGCAATTTTCTTGATTCGTAAAATTAAAAAAAAAAAAAAACCTGTCTTTAAAGGTGAACCCACGTCAAGATGCAAGAAGAGTTGACTTGCATGTTCGGGGTAGTTGTGTGACTTGTGTCTATGACTTCCCTTTTAAACCGTACATGACCCAGCGTTGAATTTAGTGGCTGGCTAGGGTCACAGTTGTCGGACACGGATGACTTCAAGTTAATTTTTTTAAATAATTTTTTTTTTAAAATATTTTTTTTATTATTAATTTAATAGATTTAATCAGGTGGATAAAATAATTAAAACGCACTTGAGTCAATTGAAAGATGCATAACATAATTTAATTTTAATTGAAAGATGCATAACATAATTTAATTAGAAATTCAGTCGGATAAAGTTTTCAATCTCAGATTTTTCTAGTTCATGCTATTATTGTCTCTGAAGAATGTAATTATAATTGCTTTTTAAAATATTTTTTATATGAAAATATATCAAAATAATAATTTTTTATTTTTTAACAATTATTTTTGATATTGGTGTATTAAAATGATATAAAAATTCAAAAAAACTATTTTAAAGTAAATAAAAATAAAAAAATTTAATTTTTTTTAATCACTTTTAAAACATAAAACTATGGCAAGAGATGGCTTTACCCACCAAAAATTGAGAAGTTTCCAAAATGACTCCCAGTAAAAACTTCTACGTATTTTTACAGAATCCCCAAACTCAAAAAAACAATTATGCCTCCGATTTCACCTCCCACTTTGCTAAGTCTGGATCCATCCCTGCATGAGCCACACATAACAGTAGAGTCCACAAGTTGTTCCACCAAAGCAGAAAGGGATAGGCCCATACTTTCTGTGTTCTAAATAAATACAAAATATTGCTGGAAAAGAGAATAGAAATTCCTTGCTTCCTGTCTGAAGGTCCTACCTTAGATCATCTTATTGCATAGAAGAAAAAAGAAAGATACAGGGAATGGACAAAAGGACAAATAAAGAGTAAAGGTAACTGTGTCCTGCACTGCTCTCTTTCCATTTGAACCACTAGTTTTAAATCAAAATTGATGGCTTACATAACTGTATCACTTTAGAGCGTGTTTGATAATTTAGTTTTGGATGTGTTTTTCGACGGATAAAGCATCTATTCCATCATTTTCAATAAATAAGTAAATAATTATGCAAGAATATTTCCATTATTTTTAAGTGGTAAGATCTTCATGTTACGCAAATTTTCTTTAGGGCTTCGAATTTGCTTCATGCAACTCACTGCATTATTAAAGACTAGGGGGAAAATGGAAAGCCAAGGACCAAGATATCATTGGATGAAAGCAAGAAAAGAGAGCAACAATAAGATCCAACGAAGTACTTACATGGTGTGGTAGCAGCTCACAGTGCTACTTATAATTCCCTTACTTCGCTCTCTCAAGCTTGACAGGACTGCTGAGAATGTCTGAGCGATGGCAAAAACTTGAGTAACGGTATGTTGCTTGATGCTAATTATATAGTTAGCCTCAAAGCTGACAAACTTCCCTTCTCTTTAAACATATGGCAAGGGGTTGCTTCTTCCTTTCCCTCCGATATAGAAGGGTCTTTTTTTATTATTATAGTCTGGTCTTTGTTTATTCTCCCATTTAGGCCTTAGAAAACTGCACCAGCTAATTAAATCAAATATTTCGCTTTTCCCTTCCTTTTCCTTTTCTTTTTTGGTACAAAAGGATAAAGCAAAAGCAGCTAACGCCGTATTTTAATTTGGAGCAAGTGCTTTTTTTTTAATTATAGATATTCGGGTTAGTTTACGTGTATTTTAATTAATTCTTAAAGTCTTGAAGTTATTTATTATATAAGTTTTTAATGATTCTGAGATTATAACACTTAAATTAATAATTTTTAGAGAACAAATTCTAAACGTAGATGCAACAAAGAAAGTACTTACATGGTGTGGTAGCAGCTCCCAATGCTACTTATAATTCCCTTACTTCTTTCTCTTAGACTTTACATGTGGGATAGTTTAATTAGAGGTGGAGTGTGGTTTAGCTTTTTTTTGGAAGTGAAGATAAAAAGGTATAAAAATTTGATAGTTCCCGCACTTATTCAATATATTCAAATTGCAAATTTTTAGATAGCCTATCTGCGTTAGGAGCTTCTTTTTTTTTTCCATTTTGCTTTGGAAAGGTTTTGCACCTTCAAAAATCGACATGTTCATGTGGCTCCTGTTTAATAGTAATCTCAATACGAGTTTTTTTAACTGAGAGGGGGATTATAAATTATAAAGATGCCTTTTTGGTTTTTTTTGTGATGAGAAGATTGAGACTATTAATTATTTGTTTCATCATTGTACTAGTATTTGGAATTTTTTTTAGGTAAATTCATGCATTGGTTCGAATGTTTAAATTGTCTATCTAGGGATCCTAATTAGAATCTTTAGGAATGGTTCAAGTTGGTCAGAAACAACTTTCAGCGTAGGGTTCTTAATCTTCTTTGCAAAGGCTTTTATTGGTCTATTCGGTTAACCCGCAATCAGCTCATTTTCGAGTCCAATATTTCTTATTTGGATATGATTTTTTTATCTTATCTTATATTGTTTGGCTTTGTAGTTAAAATTCTCAATTAGAAATTTCAGTTATACAAGATATAATCTAGTTAGAAATCCTGAATATATCCTACACTAGACTAATTAGTTTAGTCTTTTGTTTGCTTGATTGCTTGCTCCTCCTTTTTTTAGATGACCTCTTGTAAACCTTCTTTTTATTCTGTCATCATCTTTGTAATAGTGATGTTTTAAATATTAATTCTGCTCGATTACTATAGAAGGGTCTTTTTTTTTATTATTGTAGTCTGGTCTTTGTTTATTCTCCCATTTAGGCCTTAGAAACTTGCACCAGCTAATTAAATCAAATATTTCGCTTTTCCCTTCTTTTCCCTTTTCTTTTTGGTACAAAAGGATAAAAGCAAAAGCAGCTAACTCCGTATTTTAATTTGGAGCAAGTGCCAGCAGCATCACCAAGCCTTCTTTCTTTTCTTCTTCTTCTTCTTCTTTTTTTTTTTTTATATATATTAAAATAAAAACAAAGACCTTTTTGTTCAGATGAGCTCTTTTCCTATTGATGCAATTTTCCCTCCTCGTTGAGATTTTCATTTCCGCGTATGTACCGGGCATCTTCAACAGGAAAATAAAGCTTTGGTACTGAATACATTTCGTCTCGCAAATTACAATGCAAGACATATTGATCCTTTTGAACATTTATCAAGAGAATATTCAAGCATTTTTTCATAAGAATCATAAATCACAAGTCCTCATTTTGCAGCTTGCAATACTAACATAAGCGGATGCATTTCTGGCTGCAACAGCAATGATATCTGCACAAGACACTACTCTAGGACAGATCTTCTCAACTTCAGTGTTTTTCATTATAACCTCTAGCAGAGTTATGATTGACGAGGGCAGTCTTCTCACTCTAGTAAGATCGAGGCATCACAACGGTGCAAAACCAATGATTAACTCATAAGTAGTACACTGGCTCCAAGATAATACATAATCAGAGAGGAGAAATGTGGCTGCCAAAAGTGGTTCCAAAAAGTACCTGGACAAAGCAATCGTGAAAGTGTAAGCGGATGAGAGACGCGGCCATTCTCCTGTCGCTCGCAATTGCACTTCTGAGAGCTGTCGTAAAATTTAGGGAGAGTTGTGCTTGGCATGCTATGTTCAGCAAGAACAGCATGAACATGAAAGAAGCTGCTGCTCCTGCTTTTGCTGCCATTTCTTTGAGTTGTCTCAAGTGCAAGACTAGTAAGTAAATCTGTAAAACCTTTTTGCTCCCCTCCCTTCCATGTAGTCCTCGACCTTCCATACTGTCACGACCCGAATCCCGGATCCATGACTGGCAACGCAGGAGTAGTGTCGAAAGAACACCTCATCTACGCTAAGCCTCAAAACAAACATATCAAAAGAACAACTTATTCAAAAATACACATCATTCATAATCTTAAAAAATATTATATTATTCAAAACTGATGAAATCAAAAGATAATTTAAAACTCCTCATCAGTAATTAAAACAAAAACAATAATTCATAATACTCATTACATTATCAAATCCAAACTTCATTAAAATAAGATAATAGTAGAGCATCTAAGACATCGAATCAAAACTAAAAGGAAAGCCTCACAAAAGAAGCAAGGCATACCGACCAAAATTGAAGAAGCAGGAACACTCAACAAAGTCCACCTACTAATAGAAACTAAGAACCTGAAATAATATTAAGAATGAGGGGTGAGTTTAACCAACTCAGTGAGGGAATAATATTTAATATACATTTTAGATATTTTAGATATTAATAATTTGCAAGATGAGTTATCTTGATATACATATACATATACATACTAAACATATTATCATAACGTAGTGGAATACATGTCAGAGATCAGATAACATCCAAAGGTGACCAGATGACACACAAAGGTGACCAGATGACACCCGAAGGTGATCACTGTGGGATGATCAGTCGCCACAGGCCGATGCCTCTCTCACCAGCTAGGTATATAGAATACTATGTGCACATAAGCTAACTACTCTCCGTTAGCATGGAGTTATTGACAAGTCCTATATCAAGGCATAATAGATATTCGTAGAATCATCAAAGAAACGTATATCATATCAAATAGAATTTAGTTCGACAGATTGCGAGTGCAAATTCAAGAATAAATGAATACTCGGAAAATAAAGCAATATATATAAATATTCAAGAAATTTACTGGTTGTACTCATTGTGTAATCAAAATACATATTTATTTATATTATATGCATATTAAAGATTATCCCACTCACCCGGAAAATATAGAACTAAAAGGAATGTCAGATGAAAGACCCGAAATCCTATTGAGGATCGTTAGGAGAACCTATAACAATATATAAAATATACTCAAAAATAACTCAAACAAAATATCCCAATGCATAAAATAAAACCAGGTTTAGTCTCCTAAGTTTATGGACTAAAACGACAATTTTCCAAAACAGGGACCAAAATGTAATTTTACCAAAATTGGAGGACCAATCTGGAAATACATAACCATACTGAATATTCACCCATAAACCATCCTAAATTCTGTCTAGAACATACCAGCGACCGAATTGTAATTTTCATAAAGTTCAGGGACTAAAATGTAAATTCCTAAAATTGAGGGACCAAACTGAAAATATTCCAAATTAATTATCAAACTGAGATTCATCATCCTTAATCTCATAATAACACTGTCTAGAATCTCAAAATACATTTAGGGGTCAAATTATAATTTTTCAAAGTTTAGAGACTAAACTGTAATTTTCATAAATCAAGGACCAAAATAAAATTTGGTCATCTTCAACCTCAAGACCATTCTGTCCAGATTTTACAGCAAGGTAAAATTGAATTTCTTAACCCATAAAAATTAATTTAAACAAATCAACTCATAAATCCTTATTTTCAACAACATACTAATTAATCACCTAACATTAAACCCTTAATAATCATAAATCAATCTTAACAATATAAACCTTCAATCCTTATAAACCCTAATCTCTTTTTTAATCATTCCATAAATAAGCTATAATCGAAAGTAATATAAAAGAGAACCACTTACTTGCTACTTCCACCTTTCTTGAACAAAAAACTCAAGATCAAAAACTAAACTCTTTGGTTTGAGGAGGGGAGGGTCACGACGGCTATAGGAATTAGAAGAGAGGAAAGAAATTCTCTTGCAACTCTTTCTTAAATACCTAGGTTAACTTAGGTTGGGTTTAGGCTGACTTGGGTTTAGGTTTGAGCTAAAAGTCTGGGTTTTACACAAAAGTCTGGGTCTTACACTCCTGGAGAGCAAGTAACATCACAAAGATTGGAATTGCCTACTGTGTTGAAATCCCAAACCTTTGTTCCTACAATTGTGAACCAGAGTAACATTCTCATTTCCTCTTCAATGATCTAAGAGATCAATTGATTTTTCCTTTTAGAGTCGGATTGTTGTGATGGTTTCCTTGGATTTGAATCAAGGATTACTACTCTTAATGAATTTATGAAGGCTATATTTACATCAGAACCAAAAACACTAAAAAAACAAAGAAATTTGGAAAGTTAAAAAATCACTGAACTTTAGGGTTTGAAATTTCAGAAATTGGAGGGACATAATATATACTTATAATTTGAAAGCCATGGGGACTACAATGAACATTGCTCCTAAAGTTAAAAAAGGCCATCCATTTCCTCTTATTATCACTTTAGTCCCTGTATTTTAACTTCATCCTAAATTATAATAAAGGGTAAAAAATCCACACTTATAATAATTCTTGAACACTTTTAGTGATAACAATATAATAATTTGTGAAAATTCAAGCGAAAGCCTCTGATTCTAATTTAGTTAATATGCAAAAGCCTCTGATTATTCTAAATTAAGAGTTGCAACTCCAAACTATTTGACTAATTAGTTTTGGTTTTACTAATGAGTTGTAGCTCAAATAATAACATTATTATCTCTCTTTTAAAAAATGAGCATCTAAAAAATATCATTAGATCTAGATTTCAAGTTCAAATCTTTTCTTTCTTTTTTTTTAAAAAAAAAACGAGCTTTGATCTTATAATTAAGTCAATTTAATTAATTAAAATAAATTACAATACAATAAATTTCTTATTGTTTTGGCTATATATATATATAGTATTTCTTATAGTATTACTTACACCTTTACCTCTCTGATTTCTATTTTCCCATAATAAAAACAGCAGTAGGAGAATCATCACTTTTAAGACTGTTTGGTTGTGTGTTTTAAGCTACGTTTTGTTAAATTTTAAATTTTTTTTTTTAAAATTAAATGCGATTTATACTTTTTGAATCGTTTTGATGTGGTGATATTAAAAATAATTTTTAAAAAATAAAAAAATATCATTAACATATATTTCAGCACAAAAAAACTATTTAAAAAACAACTGCTACCACACTACCAAACAAATTTTTGAAATTCTAAAAAAAATCCACCAATCATCATGAAGAGGAGGCTCCGGACCCCATTTGTTTTCTCTCCAATTTCGCACCGCCCTATGTCCCTATCCCAATCAACTTAAAATTGATTTTGATTTTTGTTTTCCCTATTCTCAATAAGTAGCTAGTTAGTTTAATCAACTAATTAATGACTAGAATATATAATGAAAATCTTAAAATTAAGAGCTTTGCCATGTACAATTGTAGATTCTAATTGAGAGAGAGAGAGTCATTTAACAACCAGAAAAATACTTATTTGTTTCGGTTACCCATTTGTTTCATTTTCTCTTTGATTTATTGTTATGTGTTCCTGAATTATTTTGCTTAAATTTTGTTGTGGGTTTTGTTCGTAAGATGAGTATAATTTTCAATTCTTATGTTTTCATTTGATTTGTTTTTTCTTACCGTGGAGGAAAATTATGTGGCGTATGGGTTGCTATCAGGAATGAAATTACCGTTTTCTACAACCCCCGTTGGAGTTTGAAGATGGCAAAGATCCAACACAGTCCCTGCTTTCTTACTCTTTACGATATAGTCCTTGCGTTTGATTTTCTGATAAACTACTTTTTCTCCCCTCCCTCTACTGTGCTTTACTCACCCACCTATAATGAAACTAAATCAACTAAGACCCGTCTTTCTCCACCATCTCCACCCCGCAAGATTTCAAATTATTGATAAAAAAACAAAACCCTAACAATAATGTATTAAACAACTTTAATTAGTTTAAATTTCCCAGTCCCTATTTATTAAATGAGAGGAGGAAGGAAGGGGTTGAAGAGCTGTGGTTGCTGGAATAGAATGGTGGTGAAGCTATGGAATGCGTTTTCATCAATGGCCTGGAGGCCCTGGACTATAATACACAAAAGTTTGGATACTATAAGAGACATGTTGTCAATCAAATTCTTTGACAGCTGTTGTCAACCAACCTTTATTCCGTATGGCATGGAACACGACCTGGTCATATATTGCACTTTTTTGGCATGGCATGGAGCACGACCTCTGTTGTACCAAGGACATTATATGATTTTTCTTTTCTTATTTAATAGAAGATTTGATAAATCTTAAGCTGCATAATAAAGGTAGCAATATCATATGGTATCCATCCTAGAAATTATACTTAAAAAATAAAACCTGAAAATCCTAACTTTAATTATTGGGATGTCACATTTGAAATGATAATTAAAGCGTGAATGTGATTGATTGGAGGTGGAGAAAATTTGTTTTTAATTGGTGGGGCTTATTCGATAGAAATTTTTTTTATAGTTTTACTACTCAACTAGCAATATAAAATTTATAGTTTTGTTTGGTGTACTGTATTTCTAAAACATAGCTACTTTTAGTTGTATTTTATTTAAAAATACTTTGTGGTTAAGATTTGTTCTAATTTCACATGTTGTGTTTTGAAATCAAAAGAATAGTTATTATATAATTATATTTCAAAATATTTTTTATATATATTTCATTGATTTTACTGAATAACGTGTCTATACATATTTTTCATTATCCAAATTCAACTTTTTTTTCTTAAAAATTAACAATAACTTTCATAAAAAACATGTTTAAATACTCTCAGTACACTTGTTATTGATTGTTTTTATATCTCAACTTACAAGTTATAAATCATTTAACACGAATAAAATGTAATTCGTGTTAAACATGTTCAAAATGATTTTTCAAAAAAAGAAATTATTAAGAAAAGTTCATTTAACACGAATAAAATGTAATTCGTGTTAAACATGTTCAAAATGATTTTTCAAAAAAAGAAATTATTAAGAAAAGTTGTCTTTTACACCGACAAATGCAAATGGATGGGCCACATGTTAATCCCTTACATATATAACCTATTAATTAAAGCTACTTTCTTCTCGTTTCTTTCTTGAAAAAGAAGAGCTTTGCTTTTTCATGGCATCTATCTAAAAAGCTAAATAGTGAATCATGTGTTTGAAGATTAGTGGGAAGAAAGAAGAAGCTCTGCCTTTTCGCATCATTTACGTGTTACAGTGTTGGCAAGTGAAACTCGAATGCTAAATTATTGAAACTTTTGTCCTTTTTATAGTGCCTTGTTCTATGTTGAGAAGAATAAAATTGTCAATCAAGGAATATTTCTCATATGAATTACGTTTCCTTGAGTTTAAGATGCATTAAAAAGGAAGAATCACAAAGCCATATAAGCCCAGAATCAGTAACATAATGGCAGGAACATAAAAAAGGAGAAAAAGGGACGGATAAACAGTAAAGGGATCGTTGTACAAAAAGATAGGCCACAACTTAGTGATACAGATTCTACATCGATTAGGAGTCGAAGATTTAAATCACTAATGAACACAAGATTCAACCTTACGTACATAATCTCTACATAGCTTCAAGGCAAATGTAATGATACTTTTCGTGAGCAAAACCATATGAAGAGTAATCACATAAGGTCCATAAAGTTAAATTCTAGCTGATCGTTCAAGAATTTTGGCTCAAGTACACGGAACGGAGAGAACGTCCCTTGCATTGAAAAACAAATATGTTCAGTACCAAAGCTTCATTTTCCTGTTGAAGATACCTGGTCCATATGTGGATATGAAAATCTCAACAAGGAGAGGAAATTGCAGCAATATAAAAAGGGTTACAGGAATTCCAGCAAGCAAGGAAACAGGAATGACAGCTCCCAATCTTCCATCCATCACAATTCTCAGAGCAGCGCAAAAGGCAACCATCATGGCTGCAACAGAGATGATAAGCAATTTTTTCTCATTTTGCAGTTCGATTGTACTTTTTAAATCAATTTTCATGCATCAAATTTTAGCATCTCAACAAAAAAAAATAGTATTAGAACATCTCCAGGGAAGATGCTATTTTGAAGAGCCAAATCGATAAAAATAGCTTTTCAGTAGTGTGAATATGGTTTTTTTTTTCTTCTGTGCATTTTAATAGTAAAAAATCATTTCGAAGAGCCAAATATATTCATTGACCATCTCCAAGTGCTAAGGGTATTTCTTTTCGTTCACTTCCAGACGGCAAGACCAAGTCTTTGGCATGTATTCATTGAGAAACATACTTGTCAAGAACTGAAATAACAGCTTCAAATTCAGCAATTTGCTGCACTTACTCATCAAAATTATCAGGTTATTGGATGCGCCTTATGTGCTAGTCCTCAAAAAGCAATGTGAGCATTTTAACTATGGATGTCAAAAAGGCTAGCAAAGCGTGTGAGCAGTGCACGCCTGAAAACACAAAGGCCCATTTCTCTCAAAAATTCGATCAAACACCTAGTGTGAAAGCTACCTAGACAATCAACCAAAACAATTCTCACTGAACCCAGACACAACTCTAGAAAACAACAAAGAAAACAAATCCAAGGGCACCTCCACACACAGTCAACCAGAATAGCAGTCCCAAAAATCTTCATCGGGAAAGCAAAAGAGGCAGTCCAAGTTCTTGCAAGACATACATGATTTAAAGAAGCAACCAAGAGAAATTGAGCACCATCGAAAGGAAAACATCAAAGAAGCCAAGGGGGGAAAGCAGGGAAAAAAGAATGTGCAGACCTGGGGGAAGATGAGGTTTCTGGTGAAAGCTAATGTCACCAACAAGGAACCCAGCCAACCACCCTCTCAATAGCAGGAAGCCAAAGCTCTGAAAGAACAAACTGGAAAAGAGAGAAACGAACAGAAATCAAAGCTATAATCAAAATGGAACAAGAAATCAGAAAATCAAATGTATTGGAAGCAGTTCAGAAAAGATGAGCACTTGAATTGAAGCTAGGGCAAGGCTTTGGGACAATTAATTGACGAGCACCTCCCAGTTGACAATCGAAACAACAATCAGAAAAAAATTATTATTTTTTAAATGTTTTAATTAAGATGAGTTATATTATTGTTTTTGTTTTAAATTAATAAAAAATTATTGATTTATGATATAATAGTCGGCTTATAATATTTTTGTTTTTGATGTTAGGGAATATTTAATTATGAATACTCTGAATTTTAATATTGATAAATATTAAATAATCAAAAATATATATTATATTTTGATGTTAGTAAATAAATCAATTAAATAAATGTGTATATATATATATATATATATTTAATTTCACCTCGTTGAGTCGTTGTCATCCATAAAGGCCCTAACTAATAATTCAACATTAAGGTCAAAGGACATCTACGGATGGGTGACTGCTGGAAATGCGATCCCGTAAAACATAAAATTATTATAAATGCCACAGATTTTAATTTTTTATAATAAAAACTTAGCACACTAAATTAAAAATATTAATAGATGCACAATTTAAATAAAAAAACTGATGAAAAAGTACATGTCACGGTTGTGATATGTTTTCCCCCCTGCAGTTACAGCCCCTTTCTCTCTAAAAATTGATGAAATATTGCAATACATTATGGTTTGATTAAATTGTATTAAATGAACTATGAATTTAAACAATTAAGGTTCATTTCATGTGAAAATAACATAAATTAGGTTGAGTTGTGAGGGACTACACTTTGCATAAATTTTTTGGGTTTGTAAAAATTGAGGATTTTAGTTTGAGTTTTATTAAATTAACTATGAATTTATATATGTAATTAGGATTGATTTCATACTATATAGAAAAAATAAAATTATTTGCAATAAAGGTCCAATCAATTTTGTAGAATATGGTCCAAAACTAGTTTTTCATGTAAAGAAAACTACTCTTCATGTAAAGACTTTAATTAGCCCGAAATGCAGAGGCTGTAGAAAAGATTGCAGTATTGATGTCATGTCAGTGTCACCCAAAGACTTGGAAATAGAAGATAATTGTGGCTGCGCAGCTATGGAAGGAATCGCAATGATGGCTTATATAGCCTTTTACAAAGAGATGCAGCAATCAAAATAACAACCCACGCGCTATACATACTCTAAACAGACTAAGAGGAACAGAAAACAACCAGCCCCATAAGAATAGGACTTACTAACAGAATTGTAGAACAGAAAACAGCTCATCCCGGGGAATTAGGAATTGCTAAACAGATTGGAACAATAAACTGTTAACCTCTAACTGTCTATCACCATTAATCAGTACCAGCGTTTCATTTTTCTGTTGAAGATTCCTGGTCCATTTGTGGATACAAAAATCTCCACTAGCAGGGGAAATTGCAGCCACATGAAAAAAGTTACAGGGATAGTAGCAAGCAGTACAATTGGAATTATAACTTGCAATCTCCCATCCAACATGATTATTAGAGCAGCACAGAAGGTTACCATCATGGCTGCAATAGAGAAGAAAAGCATGGAAAGGCCGATGATTAACTTAGTGGGCAAGGATTTAAGGAAATCTTCCTCTGCGTATCGGGACGTAAGAATTCCTAAGAACATCAACACTGATGTTGATGAAGAAAAGAGAGAGATTGCATCCGCTACTATAAATACTGTAAAAGATTTCTCATCTTTAAAAACCGGATAGCCGGTCTCTTGAACGTTCCCGCCGGGAACAGTAAATGCGACAGTAAACATAATTGTAATGATGAGAGCACCCACAACTGTACAAGAAGTTGCTGCTTCTTTCATCCATTGCTCTCCTTTCACTACCAAGTCCTCATGGTCATACGTAAATATTTCCCTGGGTGTCTGGTCGTTCTGATTAAGAAAATCCTTGTCTGTAGGATTCACAATGCTTTCCACTTCCTACATCAAGATTTTTGAATTCGAGTGAAATTAATTCTTTTTGGATAACAATGAAAATGTGTAAATGGGTAGCCTAGATTCAAATCAATTAGGTCTTAATCAGTTCTAAAATATCTTTGATCAAGGTTCTTTCATTTGTTTTTAAAGATGTTGAGTGTAGAAAGCTCACCTTGTACCATTGTAGTTCTCTCTGCATCTGGAGAGCTGCACCAGAGATCCGAGCTAGTTGAGAAGGAGGTGATAGTTTTGCTGCCTAATGTAGCATTGTATTTCTAGAGATATCCATGAGGCAAACAAATCGTGCTCTGTTTGATTCCAGTCCATAGAAAAGGCTGAACACTTTTTCTTGCCGGTTTGCAATCGAGGACATAAATAGGTTCCTTGCGTTGCCATCTGCACTCGTCATTACATGAGGACAAGCTTTTACCACCTCAATAATAAACTCAACCATGCCATTCCTTGCAGCTTTGTGGAATGCTCTATGTACATCTGCCTTGATGTATTCCTCATAATCCAGAGTTGATATATACTCACACATACACCGTAGAATTTTATCTGAATAAATGTGGATCTTCTTCAAATCGTATATTTGTTTGATTCCTAGATCAACCATTAAAGAGTGATCAGATAAAACCGTGACAATGATGATAGAAATGAAGAGAGGTCAGATATATTTTGATTACCTAAGAATGCGAGGAGATTTATTGCAAACCCACGCAATTTGCTTAACACTGAAAAGTTGGACAAAAACAAATTACAGAAATTATCACAAGCAGCATATATCCTGTGCTTGCCATACCCCTTTAAAGGAGAGGGAACAAAAACAGAGAGCGATTTGTGCAAATACGTACCTTGGAGGATAATGTTCTTCGACTCACTTAGGCTTTGATGAGGCATATTAATACGAACATTGTCATCAGTTGTAGCAATTGATTGCATGGGAATACCTGCCATGATTTTAGAATCAAGTCAATCTTAGTGAATATAACTTCAAGTTTACCTAACATCACTTATGAAAAAATTGATTTTTTAACATGAATCATAATTTAAAAAGTAGTTGTTTTTTTATAGATCATTTATAAAAAAAAAGGTTCAAATAACTTTATTTTAGAAATATGTTTGATAAAAATAATTTAAAGTAATTCTTTTAAATAATAGATATATTATAAGTTGAAATTCATAAATTAAAGTTTAATTTTTTCCTAAACTTTAGATGACATTAAAATTTTGACTCAGTTTAGTAATAAATTTTTGATTTAAACCAAAAATCATTTCTAACTAAATATATTTACAATTTTTCTATGGGTAAAAAATTAAAAAATAGTTTATATCAATTTACAAAAATTATATCAAATAGAACCTTGCTTTCTTTCTTTGTGACGGTGTGATAATCTCCAAAAACATAGAGAACATTATACGTAAAAAAGATTGGCAGAGGAAATGGGAGGAGGAAAAATCGAGGGAAGAGATACTAACATGAATAGATCCATCGCTGCCAAAATGCAAGTCGACTTGCACTTGGGAATGTTTGAGGCATCTTAGACAAATAAATCAAAGCATTCGTCCTCAGAACTTCATTCATTGTAGTAGCAAAACGTGGGCAGCGATGCAGAAAATCAAGAGCAATATCTGGTATTGCAATAGCAAAAAAAAACAGCATAAGAAGCAACAAGAAAGATATGAGGTTTTAGTGCTTTGAAATGTTAATCAATTACAAGTCATTTTGTTTCGTATCAATTTATTATTGCCTTCTTTTCCCATCTTACCTGATTTTCCTTCCCTTTTCTATTATTTAAAAATAATTATTAAAAAATCACATGAAACTGACAAAATGATTTTAAGTTAAAAACAAAATGATTATTCATATATTTCTTAAAACCATAATTATTAATTAAATTTTTTATTAAATTACAGGAAATAAATAATAATTTACTCGAAAGGGAAAATTAATTTATGGAAAAAGCATGAAAAAAAGGAAAATAAGTAATTAAGGGGTAAAGTCTCTTACCGAGCATTTGAGCACCAAGAGCACATTGTAGGAAATAAGATCCATGGTGGCCATTGCCTTGACAAAGAAATTCAAATGGAGTAACAGAGTATAAATAAAGAGCCATATCCTTATTATTACCTGTACATGCCCCATCAAGTGGGATCCTTTTTTGTGCATTTACAAAGGTAACCAAGTTTTTGTTCTTGCTCACCAAACATTCTGCCATCTTTCTTATTCCAACAGTAGCAGCACTAAAAAGAGCTGTGCTGCCTTCATCATCTTGTATTTCCAATTCTTCTTCCGACATCATCTTCACCAACTCCTCCACAATTGTCAGATTTCCAGCACAAGCTGCTACATGAAGGGCAGTTCTACCATAGGGTTTAATCCTGGCCTTTTTTGCATTTGGGTATTGGCTAAGATAGTTTTTTGTGGCATCCCAATCTCCTATATGAGCGTACTTGTACAGGGTTAGCAAGGGACCATTGATTCCATAGCTCACGGATCCTGCCAAAGTTTTTATTCTCTCCTGTGTTAACATCAATGAGTTGTAGTGATTGGAGATCTAACTAAGGGAGAGGATGAGATCATGGTATACCTGAA
>Ga0325411_1002716_pt1 | contig 19997 bp, 19 predicted proteins | sample PopdelMetagenome_13_FD_206181 | JGI IMG/M metagenome (GOLD analysis project Ga0325411, IMG submission 206181) | Populus deltoides microbial communities from Bellville, Georgia, United States - Xylem-PdIQD-R4 | ecosystem: Host-associated > Plants > Phyllosphere > Stem > Wood/Secondary xylem...
AAACCCTAAACCCTAAACCCTAAACCCGAAACCCGAAACCCGAAACCCCAAACCCCAAACCCCAAACCCCAAACCCCAAACCCCAAACCCCAAACCCCAAACCCCAAACCCCAAACCCTAAACCCTAAACCCTAAACCCTAAACCCTAAACCCAAAACCCAAACCCTAAACCCTAAACCCTAAACCCAAAACCTAAACCCAAAACCCTAAACCCTAAACCCTAAACCCAAAACCCTAAACCCAAAACCCAAACCCAAACCCAAACCCAAACCCAAACCCAAAACCCTAAACCCTAAACCCTAAACCCTAAACCCTAAACCCTAAACCCAAAACCCAAAACCCAAAACCCAAAACCCAAACCCAAACCCAAACCCTAAACCCTAAACCCTAAACCCTAAACCCTAAACCCAAAACCCAAACCCCAAACCCCAAACCCTAAACCCCAAACCCTAAACCCTAAACCCCAAACCCAAACCCCAAACCCCAAACCCCAAACCCCAAACCCCAAACCCCAAACCCTAAACCCTAAACCCCAAACCCCAAACCCTAAACCCTAAACCCTAAACCCTAAACCCTAACCCAAACCCGAAACCCCAAACCCCAAACCCGAAACCCCAAACCCCAAACCCCAAACCTCAAACCCCAAAACCCCTAAAACCCCAAAACCCTAAACTTTTTTTTTTTGGATTCGAGGAAACCCCACCCCCCGGAAAGCGCACTTTGTGGGCCTAGGTGAGCGAGTAAAACCCCGGCTGTCCCAGACTCTTACAAGAGGTGCACGCCCTAACTCGAACTCGAGACCTGTTGTGCAAATCTCAACCCCTTTGCCATCACGCTACACCCATTGAGGACCCTAAACCCAAAACCCTAAAACCCTAAACCCTAAACCCTAAAACCCTAAACCCTAAACCCTAAACCCTAAAACCCTAAACCCTAAAACCCTAAAACCTAAAACCCTAAACCCTAAACCCTAAACCCGAAACCCCAAACCTTAAACCCTAAACCCCAAACCCTAAACCCTAAACCCTAAAAAAACCCTAAACCCCAAACCCCAAACCCCAAACCCCAAACTCTAAACCCTAAATCGTAAAAAAGAATCATCTGACAAGTGCTAAGATGTGTCAACAGAGGATTCTTTTGCAGAGGATGAAGCTTCACTAGCACTTGGCAGAGGTGTTATTTTGCTCTCCACGTATTGAGTAAAACCAACAAGTATCATTTTATTTTCTTCAATCAATTGATGGTCTTGAGCTAAGTCATGGTCTGATTCACCCTCTTCCCCCATCACTTCCTAAGTTTCGTACTAGCAGGTAGGGTATAGACCTACTGTTGTGGGGTATCATATGCCTAGTTACCTGTTTCATTAGCTTTTAGGGAAGCTGACCCTTTCTGCTATCAGTCTGTTTAGCAGGATGATGAGTATCATTTCCAAAAGGTTGGAATGAAGGGATAGTGGGGGTGGTCACCACTGACTTGTGTTTCCCTGCTGTATTAGTATGGCGATCCTTCTTGGTGATGTTGTCAGCATCAATTGATGGGGTATTCTCTAGGGATGTCATGTTTCTAGGGATTTTATCAGTTAGGCCTAGACAAACATGACTAAACAAGTTGCATCTTTCACATCTAAGGGGTTTCCACTCATACTCCACCTCAATCACGATTGGGTCTGCTGAGAGAGGGCTTTCAATCTCAAATTGATGGGTAAAGGGGAGAGATGAATCTATCTCCATGTACACTCTTATATAATCTAGGCAGGTGTTGTTCTAGGTTTGCTTATCACAAGAGAGTGGTCTACCCACCATACTAGCTAATAGGCTTAGGCCAGCCTTAAACCAGAGGGGAACAGGCAAACCATGCAAGCATATCTAGACTGGAAGCTTAGATATCTTATTCTTATCAAAGAGAAAGTGGAGGTGTCATTACTGGAGGATGATTGTTTTGGCCCCAAACATCCAGAGGCCTTTTTCCAACACTGTTTATATTTTAGGTTGTTTGGAATCTGAAGATCATGAAGCCATTAGCAGTAGTCATAACATTCGCCAGCCCACTGGTTCTCCAAACTCTAGAGGCAACTGTGTTTACAATATAGTAGGGCATTCTGAAACCTGGAAAGAAGCTGACCATACATCTTTTCCATTGTTTTATTGTTTCTGACAGTAGCTCCTCTGAAATTTTGAGTCAACCTCCTACCTTTTGTCTAGGAATAGAATCTAAGGTGAACCTAGTGTTAGAGTCTGTGACTCTAACCCTCTCTGCCCAGGAGATCGGGGGATAGTTTTTGGGGGTTGCGGTATTTAAAGAAGGTTGTTTAGAGCTTGTAAAGGGCATTGGTTGGGTGGAAGTTTTGCAGTAGGAATGATGATGGAATGTGCTAGTTGGCTTATTTTTGGTAGAGTCTTATGGTTTCTAGTGGAATCCATAGGAGAGCAAGTAGTTGGATTGATGGAACAATAGAAGAAACCAGAGGGAGAACTATTGATAGAGGAAAGAGTAGGGCAAGAACAGGTGACAGAGGAGAGATCTAAATCTAATAACCTTCAAAAGAAGCAGGTAAGACAACATCTGAACGGTCAGATTGTAGAGTTGGGTGTGGCGAACAACATGTCTGAAAATGGTGGGGATCCAACGGTTACCGGAGAGATTACAACTCCGGTAGAAAGACCTCTCTCTAGGATTCTTTTCCAGACCTTCTCTCTCTTAAAATCAGACTCTAAACCCCAAAACTCAAACCTTAAACCCTAAACTCTAAAAAACTCAAAACCCAAAAACCCAAAACTTCAAACCTCAAAACCCTAAACACCTAAAACCCTAACTCCTAAAACTTAAAATCCTAAACCCATCAAATCCTAAACCCCTAACCCCAAAACCTAAAACTCTAACCTTAAAACCTAAAAACCCCAAAACTTAAACCTAAACCCTAAACCTCTAAAAACCTAACCCCCAAAACCCTAAACCTTAAACTTGTAAAACTATATATCCTAAACCTGAACCTTTAAACCCTAAACTCTAATTTCTAAACCATAAACCCTAAAATCTATAAAGCCAAATATTTTAATCTTTAAATCCTAAACCCCAAACATAATAAAAGTCTTTTAAGAATTTCCCCGAACTCTTTCATGGGTAGAAATGACATTTTGCTTTAATACAATAGTTAAGAAAAAATTTTGTGATTTAGGAATTGAATGCTAGGGGATGTACAGTTTTGTTTGTCATCTCACTGCTATAATACTTGTTTTTGTCTACTGGCTGATAAGAGCAAGAAAATTCTGATATTTTCGAATAGTTGATGTTTGTTTATAGCTCATGAAGAGGCAATCAGATAACCTTATCATGAATATATGATGGCTAAAGACAGCACCACATGCCTGGACCAATCACTCCCTGGGACATTATGAGTTGAACACTCAAAAGTTAAAATTTTGCTTCTGATAGTAATGGAATTCTGTAAATTGTCGTTGGATCGAAATACCAGATCGGTGATATTCAATGTTCGAGGACCTATATAAATATTTGTCATTTATGAAAATTTACTTGTCTACAAAATGTGGTATCGATTCTTTTAAGAAGGTTTCCGTGACTCTCGATGCTAATATATTTTGAACCATTTCCTTTTGCATTTTGCAAAGCATTGTTACTGTGCTAAGAAGAAAGACTGAAGTCATGCTGCTGCCTGCCCACATTCGTTCGGTTAAGTTAAATGCTTTCTTCGTTTATCCTCCTCTCTTCTTTGTCCCTTGTACCACTGCACATAATGGAATGTGCAGCGTATGCAAATATATTTACCCAATGTTTGCAGTTTTGTGGACGTAGCAGAAGACTGAGGTTTTGAGTTTCTTCTTTTCTTCCTTTTGCTAGTATTTGTGCTCAATGATCTTCCATTCATGTATACTTTGTACAAGCAAGCTCAGACTTGTCTTAGATTTCATCTGCAAATATTCACAATAACATTCCCAGGGGACAATTTATCAAATTATCATTGTTATTATTATTACTTTACTGCTTTTTTTCCGTTTTATTTAATCAACTTTCTAGCAAACTATTTTGTTTGACATGCTTTGGCAGGTATGGCTACACGATACCACTGCTTTGCTGATCGTCTCCTGGAGCGGGTCTGCCATTTATGATGTGAACTCACGTCAGAGTCTATTTTCTACGATAATCGAAGAACAGCCATCTCTTACTGTGACTGTAGCCCTTCTACATCTCTTGTAAAATGGTGCGAGGTCTACCAACAGGCAACAGGTCCAATGTTTCGTAGCCAATATTCAGCTAGACTCCACAGCAGAGTCCAATGCATTCTAATGGTGTTGAGTGTAGTTCTGGTTTCCGGAATAATTATTTTGAGCTTTGAAGAGGATCTTTTTCACGAAGCTGATGTCTTTCAATTACGTTGCTAAAGTTAGTACGGAGTCATGCTCATTGCAGAATATACCACGGGGAACTTCAACAACCCAATGAGAATGGATAGTCGCCTGTTATATTGAAGTAGAGAGGTGAAATTTAAAACAAAAGAAGTTGGATTTACGCTTTTAATTTGCAGGACGTCCCGCCAAGAAACTTCAACAGCTCGATGAGAATGACATTTGTTTGCATATAATATTTGCAGCTCGAGAGAATCGGCAAGAGCTGATGGATTCATTCATGCTCATATGGGTTTAAAAGCCAAAATGTAACTCAGCTCTCACACAACACAATTTTTTAAAACCAGACATGACACTAATATTTATTTCTTAACCACGAGATACATTTAAAAATAAAATCATTCTTCTATATTTATAGTAGCTCTGACACCAATAAAAAGTACAACATTAACTAGGAAATGAACTTTAAAAATAATGATTCCTAGTAAGAGATTAAATCCGTAGAACATTAGAGTGAAGATTAACACCTACTTGGTTTAATTCCAACAAAGATGCATTTGCATTTTATTTTTTATTTTTTTGCAATTACCCAGTGATTTAGTTAAATCATTTAACAAAATATTTGTTTATAGGTCGTCACATGAATTAACAGAGCGGTAATGATATCTCAAAACACATGAATTAACGAAGAGTGGTAAAAGATAAATCAAAACACCGTTGGGCTTGTAGTTTAATGGTGCTCCTCCATCCATGTACCCCAAAATTTGTTTGTAGAATGCAAATGGTCCATTTCTGCTGCTGTATTAATGTATTATCAGTCACTTGCATGAATATCCAAGGGCCCTCTTTGAGGAGTTTACAAGTGGTGACGAATACAGGCTTTTCTCCTTTTGCATACTCATTTCAAATGATCCTAAAATATATTTTTTTCATCAAAGAATGGTCGAAATGTATCAATCAATATTTTCCATTCCAAGAATATAATTACATGCATGTAGCTTACCCCAATTGTTAGAAACAATTTATGAAATGGAAGTAGAAACTGTGGTCGGAGCTCGAAGAACTTGTTGTAATAATCGTGCTGCAAGCCGTTGTGTGATGCCACCTATAACACGCTCCCCGAGGCTGCGTGCCTCAGGCTGTTGAAGCACCTGCGCATGCACACTTCCCTATTTAGTTTTCATCTCAAGAATGAATGGCTCTTACTCCACAAAGTTTTCATTTCTATTAATCAATGGAACAGTCAACTCAGCTCAACAATCCTTAATCTAGCACCAGTTTGTATTGGTCAGATGAATCAATCACTCCGTTTATACGCTGTCTAGAATCATATTCTCAACACAAATGTATAGCACCAAAAAGGTTGGGTTTGTCCTCGGGTGAGAGTCCAAGAGGTGAAAAGAGTTCAGAAGTAGCCTTACCAATTTGTGTGAAAAAGGGAGTGGGTTAGGAGCCATTAACAAATAAAACAACTAGAAGAGCTCTAAATATAATTAATTTTTGAATGACTAAATGAAAATTTACAGTTACATATGATATGATTTAAGATGTGCTGGAGGAAAAATGCTTTTGCAAAAACTGGTGCAAAAGACCTCCAGTTACTTTGATACCAGCCTTAACAAATATCTTGATCAGATTCTTATACTTCCTAAGCTAGCTAGGTTATGCACCTCCATACAAATGTAAGACACTCTTAAGTATCACAAAACAACTGTATTTACCTGTAATATAGGTTGCAAAAGGGCCGGATCAAAATCTTGAGAGGATCGCAGAAGCCCCCATATCCTGAAAACCTGGTCCCGAAGCGCCATCATGCTATCAATTTCAGAATCACTCACTGTGAGAGGTCCAGCTACATTGGCATTAAAGATTAATGCCCTCACAACATTTGGGATAGAATTGTACGTATCAACTACTGTACCGATCACTACAGCTTCAGTGACACGGACAGCCTCCTTAATAACTAAAATTTGGAGCTGTTCGCCATCTGGGCCCAATAATAGCTTCAAAACAGGTTGTAAGGCATCATTTGCAGAGAAGTCCCTATCTTTACTTCCCTGGACAAGTAGGTTTTCAAGTCTATTCCACCTAAATTGAGCAAAAACTTAGGTTCTTGCTATGAGCAGATTCAAATGGAAGCGTAGAATTTAATATTAGCAGAGTACATACCTAAACCTACCATCCTTAAAGAGCAACTCAATAAGAGCATCTCTAAGGTATGGATTTGGATCAGTGAGAAGCCTTTTAGCAAAATATGGATACGAAGCAGCCAGAACCTTGAAATTAGGATCAGCATAAAGGGCTAGGCCTTCAAGTACAGTGAGTGACCTCAATATCAAAGCATAATAAGCTGGAACTGCAGGTTAATTGACAAGCCAGACAATCAGATTACACAAGCACTGCATTCACTGGCTATTTTGTGACCAATTAAATAATTATGTTGTATTTATCAACGGAAATGTTAAAAAATAAACATAACTTACCATTAAACGGATACTGATAAAAAACAGCACCCAGACCATTCACTAGAGTTTTGAAGTTTAGTTCGCTCACAGTGTAATTGAGTGCGTCATCAAAGAAGTTACGCAGTGCTGGAACAATTGGAGACACATCTACATCCCGTGACAAGAAATCTAGAGCATAGTAATCACGGGCCATGGCTTCGTAATCCCTATTAACCATGTGAACCACATGACCAATTATCGCAAATCTTGCTTCTTCTGGGGTCTCACTCATCATTCCAAAATCAAGAAAAGCAAGCTTTCCCTCGGGTGTTGCCAGGAGATTGCCAGGGTGAGGATCTGCATGAAAGTATCCATACTCAAGTAGCTGTCTGAGGCTGCATTGTATACCTGTGTTGACTAGATCGAGAACCTTTAAACCTTGTCTCTCAATAGCATCTTGTTCATTCAATTTGACTCCATCAACCCATTCCATTGTCAACACCTTGCCACTTGTATAATCCCAGAAGATATCTGGAACAAGGATGTCTTCCCTGTCAGCATACAATTTCTTAAACCTCCTTGCATTCTGCCCCTCCTGCAGGATCCTGTTGAAATTAAAATTCAAACCCGAAAGAAAGTCGCAGAGGAAGCTAGGAAAGAAATAGAGTTTTGAAATAAGAAAGGTCATGGAAAATATAAGTGGTGGGCCCAAGTTGTATGCCAGAAAGAAAGAAACCAGATGGACTGGGATTCTTGTGTTTCCAGGAAGTATAAGGGCATTATAACTTCCAGAGGCATGCATTCCTGAAGTTGTGATGCAATGCAGTGCTAGTACTAGTAAGGATGATGAAAGAAACAACCTGCACATAATTAAGCTCTTGATAAACTCTGCGTGCGAATTCGTCAATGAGAGCAACAACATCACTGGTAATAATGTCTACATATTTGTTGATGAAAAAGCCGAGTCCTCTAATGAGGTAAAAGTCAAGTCCAATAGCTTCTTCGATACCAGGGCGTTGCACCTTGACAGCAACAGTCTGTCCAGAATAAGCAAGTTGAGCTTTGTAAACTTGGCCTAAACTGGCAGCTGCAATTGGAGAAGGAGAAATGGATGAAAAAATCGAGTCGAGTGGGAGACCCAATTCTCTCTCAATGCACGAAAATGCTTCAGCGTCTGGGAATGTAGGCAAAGCATCCTGTTCATTCAGTTCAAAATTGATATTAATGATTGATTGATTGATTGTATATGTTTTTTGACTGGTATAGTAACTTGCGAGATGCAAGGCAGTACCCCCATTTATTATTGATATTAGGAGAAATAAGAGGATACCTGAAGCTCAGCGAGCTCCTCTAAATACTCAGGGGGGCAGATGTCGGGCCTGGTAGACAACCCCTGCCCTAATTTAACAAAAGTAGGGCCCAACCGGGTGAAAATTCTCCGGAGTTCGGCTGCTCGTATACCCTTCTTCTGATCGAACACGCCATTCCTTTTGTCCAGCAATAGTTTCAACCCAAATGAACCCAATCCTGTCAATATCTCAAGAGTTCTTCGCAACACCTTTTTTTTTTCAATCGAATCTCAGATCAATATTCATCATAAATACACATATTTAATTGTTTATCTATTTATAACAAAAAAAAACCAAAAATTAACTGAATAATCTTGCTTGCCTTGATTGGCCTAGAGCCGTATTGAACGGCCAGAACCTCGGGGCTATAGACGGACGCGTTGACGGCACGGGCCATGGCTCTTGCCTCCGCCTGCAGGTCTTCCGTTCGATCACCTCCCACTATTAAATTTGCATCTCGCACTGCAGGACGAATCACTCGAGCTGGAGCTGGTGGTGGTCTCGCTTCCACTAGAGCTGCTCGAGCTTCCCTTGCTCTTCTTGTCTTTGGCCTTGAGGCTGAAGTTGGACGGGGACCCAAGGCAAGGGATGAGGAGCAGAAGCACTGGCTGCCGGCTGCAACAAAGCTCATCATCGCTTTGGCGCTTTATGCCTATCCTGCTCAGTTCTACTTTTCTTAACTGCCTATGCACTTCAATTTCTCAGTTTCCGTTTTTATTAATTTGACCAAACATTACTAACTCTTTGATTTTTATTTTTATTTTTTTTTTTATTTTTATTTTTATTTTCTAATTCTAGGTGTATATTATAATATTGGTTTGTTTTTCTGGTCGCAAATTGTTGCGTCCTCGTGTCACCCTCGTAAATCACAACAGCCTTCCTAATCTATTCTATCTATCTAACTATATATTTTATAGAAAAAACAGTAGTATTTTATTAAAAATGTTAAAAAAAAAAAAAGGCACCTCATCTATTTTTATGCCACGATGAATTTTGTTTTTAGCCTTTTAAGTGCAAAATTAGGTATAATTATAAGAGGTGTGGGTTTTTTTATGCAAAACTCCACTGTTTATTCTTTTATATATTATTATGAATGGAGTGTGTAAATTTTTTTTATTTTTTAATTTGGTTTTTAATTTTTTTTCCCCAAAAATTTAGTCTTAATTAAAAACCAATTAATTTTAATTTCTTATGAAATGGTAGGATTAAAAAAATAACCAAAAAAAAAAACATCAAATATTGGTGGCGTGTTATAAGTTTTGCAAAAAATATACTTTGATTATTTAACTTTAAAAATCACGCAAATTATATAATTTTAGTACTTGAATACTTTTCCAATTCAATTTTGGTACAAAAATTTATTTTTGTTATTTTTTAGTTATTAGTTGAGAGAAGAGAGAGAGAGGTGACCGGATTCTGATAGTAGAAAGAGAAAAATATCGTTAACACCGATTTAGGCCATTAAAACAAATAATATTTGTGTCAAATGATTCTATTTGATGAAAAAAGTTCATATTAAGTGTTTTTTAGGTTTAAAGTTTATGAAAAAACAATTGTGAACTCAGATTGATTTTTTATTTCGGTTTGATTGTTTTTTACGGTGATTTTGAGGTCATAAATGAATTTATCACAGCCTCTACGATATTTTATAGATTTTTTTTTTATCAAAATAGGTTGAAAAACTAAAAAACAAGTTTTGAAATAAAAAAAAACTTAAACTCTGATTTTCCAGCTATTATAATAGCCAGAATTTAAAAAATCAAACGATGCATTATTTAAAATTTTACAATCATCCACCTTAGTTGCACACAAAAAATAATTAACAACCTAGTCACATTAGTTTAGATTAAACAGGCTAACCTAGCTTGCTAGACTTAGCAGCACTTTGACTTTTTTATTTTATTTTTTTAAAAAATTTTTAAATTAATTATTTTTTTATAGTTTTTTCTCAAAAAAATTTAATTTATATTTAAATTAGCTTTTCTTTTCTCTTTTATTTTATTTAGAGAGCCTTTTTTAAAAGATTATTTTTTTAGTTATGTATTTAAACTTGAAGAGTTTTTATAATTCATTTATATATAAAAAAAAATTATCTTTTGTATGGATAATTTTTAAAAAATAAATAAAAAAAAAATTACAGAATTCCATTACTATAGAAGCAAAATGTTAACTTTTGAGTTTTCAACTCATAATGTCCCAGGGAGTGATTGGTCCAGGCATGAGGTGCTGTCCTTAACCATCATATATTCATGATAAGGTTATGTGATTGCCTTTTCATGAGCTATAAACAAACATCAACTATTAGAAATTATCAGATGTTTCTTGCTCTTATCAGCCAGTACCATGTAAGCCTTAACAAGTTCCTCTTTGATCATGAAAAGAACAGAAGCTGCAAACACACTCTGAACTATCTTTGTGCTCATCCCCTTGTAAAAACCAGTCAATCCTTCATAACGGATCATTTTGACTATCGCATCAAGAGTTCCTGCATGTGTACCAGTAAAGAAGACAAAAACCGGTATTATAGCAATGAGATGACATACAAAACTGTAAATCTCCTAGAATTCAATTCTCAAATCACATAATTTGTTTTTCAACTATTGTATAAAATCTGAGCAAACTGTCATTTCTACCCCTGAAAGAGTTCGGGGAAATTCTTAAAGGATTTTTATTATGTTTGGGGTTAAGATTTTAGGGACGTGATCTAGATGTGTGAAAAGCTTCTAGTTAACATCCTGGAGTAATTCCTGAACTTTTACCAGTGTGGAGCTAGTGAGATTTTGCCCTTTCCCCTTTAATTCCTCTGCAAATCAGATCCACAGCTAGAAGCATCTTGCACATCTACAAATGTCAATCCCTGGAGTCCATATGTCTGATTGCCCCAATACAAATTTTGTCGTGCATCACTAATAAATCTTCTATTCTCCTAAAGAGCAAACTGTGAATTAACCATGTCACTAGAGAGAAGCAAATCTAGTTGTTAGTTGTACCAGAACTGATTGGACAATCCAAAACTAACTAGTTAAATACATGTAAAAGTTATTATTTGCCTCAAACATTTATTTTTATCATAATTACTAGTTATCTTTCTCCAAATAAGATTAATTTGAGTTACTTCTAGCAGAGTCTTTAAATTGTCTAGTTTTATGAGATATTTTAAAGAGAATTTAAACTCGGATCAGATTTTTCTAGAAGGTCAAGAAGCCCCTCCTCTACCAATTCCACTGGTCATCTTCCTGTTAGTCAAGCACAACTTTCTTCTTGGAGAAAGCCACTTCCACTCTACTATAAATACCACCTTTTATTTCACTTCACAAAATTTGAGCTCACTGAGTATCGCATATCCTTCTCATTCAACTCCAAGGCATACCTTATCTAAAATCTTTGAAATGCTGCCTCTTTTGCAAGTCTTGCCACTTCATCAGTATGCATGCTAGCATGATAAAAAGTGTTCGTTCACACAAAATTACTGGAAAAAAGAAATAATGTGAAAGTTTGGTGCAGCCAAAGACTGTAAGGAAAAAGTCCACGCAACTTGTTTTAACCTTCAAGGTTTCAACCTCGTGTTTATAGGTCAATCAAAGTGTTGTAATGATTAATTCATAGAACAAATGCACATCAAACTGATTTTAGAAAAATACACTATTGTTATTATAAAAGAAACAAATGCAACAGTCCGGAGTATAGAGATGATAGTGATGAACTCTAGAAGTAAAATAGTTTATTCCCATTATGCCTTTGTGTGTCTGAAAGCAAACCTGAGTATCTTAAGAGGTTATTTCCACCAATCTCCTGTTTTGCTTGAAGCCTCGACTGCAAAGAGAACAGAAAGAGGAAAAGACTTCAAGTATAATTATACAGAACTTTGTGCATAATCACATGCATGTGAGCTTCTGTGTCCATGTTGTGCTAACATTATGAGAAAAGAACTTAGTGTGCTAAATCAGTTGCTTATATAACCCCAAGTGAGAAAACAATCTGTAGCTTCTTGTTGTGAAATCTAAAGCAGAAAAAGTTCTTGAATCCATTTTATTTGAAAAGACCATCGCGGCAAGCAATCATCCAATATTACAAACAAGTCAATTCATAAGAGAACAGTAAATTCCATAGGGATGATCACCAATATTACAAAAGCCAGTGGAGAATTTACCTTTACAACCAATAGGGGATATGTTGAGACAGTTGCTCCCAATTTTGCCAAAGCTCCTAATAAAAAGACCTTTCCAAATGACAAGCGGATGTTCACTATATATGTGCCAAGGTTAAATATTTCACAAATGACTGACATAACCAAACTAGATTGTCTGAAGTAGTTCTATACCTCCAGAGCAGTCACATTTTTGTACCCCTGCTTGTTAGCAGAACGTTTAGCCCTTAGATGCTTCGATGAACTCTCATAAATCATGAACTGGATTGATGGATTGCACACCTGGAATTCATAAAATAGGACCAAATGAGGAGTGGAGATTAACTTTAAAAGTGCACCTAATAATGCACAAACAAATCGAGGCTAACCATAATGAGGGTAGGGATGATGCCTTTCCAAAATCCAGTGATTCCTGCTTCACTATAAACTTCACGTGCCTTGAACACATGTAACAGAAACCAGAATCGGTGTCAATAAAAAAATAAACCTAAAAGACTCCAGTGAATGCTCAAGTGATAATCCCAGTGGTAATGATCTTATTATCATTGATAACCACAACTATAGTGTTATCTTTTCTAGATTGACAACCTGTAGCCAATTAAAATAAATAAATTTTCTCCCTTATTAAGATAACTATGATGCATTTGTTGCATGCAAACAATCACAATGGTCAAGGGTGGCAGAATAGGAAAAATTACAAACCCCGCATGAATGGACTTGGTTTTGCGCCATAACCATTCATGTCATAATTATGTAAACACAATTTTGAGACAAAACAACGCCAACATTTTGCAGGTTATCCAAAAAATTCAAAAGTGGCAAATGATTAAAGTATTTAATTACAGGTCTTAGAATGGCACATTAGTAATCTGCGTTCATGTAATATAATATCAATTTTACCTCTTCCTATCTTTCATCAAGCCAACCATGATCCTAGAATAAGATCAAGTTTTAAATAGTTGATGATTGTGACCAAAGAAAAGTTAAAAAGACAGAAAGTAAGTAGATGAGTGGATGATTTACGAGTCTTAGACAAGGTTATATGTGATGCTTCATAAAACAAAGGATGTGAAGAAGCACTTGCAAGCATCAAGCATATGTTGTGATAAATATTAAACATAAAGATAGATTAAGAAATGAAAGGTGAGTGGAAACCTACCGCTTGTAAAGTTCCATATGGATGAGGTTTTATGGAATCAAGTTCAGCTAACTTCTCTTGCAAAGTTGAATCTATTGAGCTTCTTTCTGAAGCTTCCCTCAATAAAGCTTGTTTCTTTCCCTCAATAATTTTTCTTTCTGCTTGAGTTTGTGTCTAGAACCAAATACTTTTGTCAGAAAATATTCGATGGACATAATTAATGAATATATAGTTAAAGGTTATATCAGGAAATTCCCAGGATAGTTTACAAAACATTTAAAAGTTATAAACTCATGTTCATCTTTGTCTCATATGTTATGATTGCAACTATTGTTATTTAAAAAAAGGTGTGCAGAAGATATACCATCCCATGTATACAATGCCTGAAAACATACAATTTGAGCTAAGCAAGCCATATGTATGTTTCAAAAACTGACAGGGCTCAATCACCCAGTCCTCCTACATATCTTGCATATCACCTGTTTCCTTACTATGTGCATGTGTGAGTGTCTTTGTGCTCGAGAAAGTGGAAAAGTCTTATTTTGATGACTAATATTAAAGATGATATCCAAAGTGTGGGCAAAAAATAATAAAAAAATGGCATGAATGTACATATATATAAAGGCACCTGCATACGTGTTACAAGAACCCATATCGGGTTCGTCAGCAATACATTCAGGGACCTGCAAGATAAAAATAAATGTGTGGTAATGATGTTAATCATGAGTAAACATCTTCATCATAAGTGAGATGCAGGCATCACTGATCTCTCTGTTGCTAAAGAAGCCAGTTCAAAGAAAACAAATGTCTATTTATTCTCAATTGTTCCAACTCTGGGCATGATCTTCCTAACTCCTCAGGAAACGTGTTATTATGAAAATTTTAATTAAATGGATTAGTATTGTATAGTATTCACCCAGCAATGGCAGCCACAACAAGCCAAGAAAACATGCCAACAGTACCATCTCCCAGTCCCCTGGCTTTGCGTACAGCTGCAATGGACTCGGCCTTGTTTTTGAAGACTTGATAAAAGTAGTAGTAAATGCCCTGTCAACATGGAAAGAAGGATATTAGATCAGAACCGGCAACGTGAAAGGGAAAAAAATGATTAATCAATTCTCTTTATTTGTGCTTATTGGGCATTTATTAATAAGAGTTGATGGTGCTGACACAAATGCCTGAGTATCTGCACCAATTCCGACCAATTGGCCTTTGTAATGTGATATTTAAAGTTATGACTGTTATTGTTAGGAGGTTGAAATTAATGATGCCAAAATTGATTAGTGAAGTTCAGCGTAGTTTTGTGCCAGGGAGACATGTCACAAATAATATAATTGTTACCCAAGGAGATAATTCACTCAATGCGCAGTATGAAAGGGATGAGAGGGAAGAAGGGAGTGATGGTCATTAAAGTTGATCTTGAGAAGGCTTATGATAGGCTTAGTTGGAGTTTTATTAGAGAGACACTAATTGATGTTGGATTGCCGAATGAGATGATTGGTATTATTATGAAATGTATAGAATCAGCTTCCCTTAGTGTGATGTGCAATGGTAGTGCTACTCAAAAGTTTTTTCCAAACCGTGGTATAAGGCAAGGAGATCCCTCATTGCCTTATATCTTTGTTCTATGCTTGGAAAAACTATCTCAGCTTATTAGCAGGGAGGTGGAGGATGGATTATGGAAACCTTTCACGGTTAGCAGGAATAGGTTGGGAATATCCCACTTGTGTTTTGTTGATGATATGATGTTGTTTGCGGATGTAAATACAAAACAAATGGACATAATTTTAAAGTGTCTAAATGTTTTCTGTGAAGTATCAGGGCAAAGAATCAATGTGGCAAAGACCAAAATACTCTTTTCGAAGAATGTTTCAACCTCTTTGGCAAATTCTATTAGCAGGAACAATGGTTTCAAAGTTAATACATTGGGGTTCCATTGTTGCATCAGAGAGTGACTAAGCAAACTTACAGTTATTTGCTTGAAAGTTTGCAGAAGAAGTTAGCAGGGTGGAAGTTCAACAATCTCTCACTGGCGGGCAGAATCACATTATGCAAATCTATTTTTTCTACAATGCCTCTCTATCCTATGCAAGCTGCCATGCTTCCGAAGCATACTTATAATAAGATAGAAAAAATCTGTAGGAGGTTTATTTGGGGCCATAAGAAGGGTAGGGATAAGATACATCTTGTCAATTGGGAAACGTTGTAAAGAAGAGGGTGGGTTAGGTATTAGAAGCATGGAAACGATGAATAGGACATTTATAATGAAGTTAGCATGAGATGTGTTACAAGAGAATAGTTTGTGGGTGAGATTTTTAAAAGCTAAAAATATAAAGTCTACTGGTGAGACAAATAATAGGAAAGCTATGAATAAAGATTCTGTGTTGTGGAAAGCAATTTGTCAGGTGTGGCCTCAAGTATCCCAAAGCTTGAGTTGAACTTTAAGGAATTGTAGGAAGGTATTGTTTTGGAAGGATGATTGGTTAGAGGGCTATGATCCTCTAATTAATTTATCTAATAGTGAAGTTCCAGTAGACATTGTTGGTTGCACAGTGGCTTATCTAATAATGAAGTTCTAGTGAACATTGTTAGTTGCACAGTGGCTGCTGATATGGTTGGAAATAGAAAGCAATGGAAGTGGGAAATTTTTACACATTTACTCCTATGCAAGTAGTGATGGTCATTGATGGGTAAATACCTCCTGATCAGAATATGGAAGTTGATTCGGTGATTTGGAAACACTCCACTAATGGGAATGAATTTCACAATTAAATCAGCTTATGCTTTGTAGGAGGCGGGAGACGGAGTTATGATGGATCGGGATTCGGGATCCTTTATGGCGGATTATCTGAAAGTGTTTCTTTGGTTTGTGGCTCATTACGTTGTAATGACCAATGAAGTGAGGTGGAGAAGAAGAATTGCGTCAAATCCATGTTGCAGTCATTGTTTAACAAAAGTAGAGACCTTGCTTCATGCTTTGCGTGATTGTCCTAAAGCACGTAAGGTTTGGTAATCTCTTGTCAAGGTTGAGGAGAGAGGGTATTTTTACAATCAGAATTGGTATGCTTGGTTGATTTCTAATCTTGCTTCGAGAAACAGAGGTTCTCATGATGCGGATTGGCTTTTAAAGTTTGACAATGCACTGTGGTTTATCTGAAAGGATAGACTTTTTGGTGTGAAGCAGGTTAATTGGTACGGTACTGTTTTGGCTATAAGAAGAATGGTGGTGGATGTTAAAATGGTTCAAACACACAGAAATGGGGAGAATACCGCTAACAGAGAGTTAAGGCAGATTGGCTGGATTTATCGCACAGAAGATTGGGTCAAGCTTAATATGGATGGTTGCAGTAAAGGTAGAGGGGTGGCAGGTGCAGGAGGAGCCATTCAAGATGGTATGGGACCTGGTTGATGAGTTTTGCTAGGAATAATGGGGTTTGCTCTTCGGTAACTGCTGAATAGTGGGCGGTTTATATTGGGTTAGAGCTGGCATGGACAAAGGGTTTAAAAAGGTTATATTGGAGTCAGATTCTGTTGTTGTGATTAATCTTATAATCAAGAATAATGCTACTATGGATAGGAACTATAATTTTATCATGCAGATTAGGAGGTTGTTGGATAGAGATTGGGAGGTACAAACTACACATGTTTACAGGGAAGCAAACTCTGCAGCTGATTGGTTAGCTAATTATGGGTTAACCAGGGATACTTTAGATAGGAAGTTCGATATTTTAGAAGAGCCACCTTCAGAGCTCTATTCCATCTTGTATTATGACCTGATTGAGTCTTTTTTTTTTTTTCCATTTAATTTAGTTTACCCCGAATATCACCCAAAAAAAAAAACTGTTTCTATTGCCGCTGGTTTTCATTGCCTTTTCAAATTTGTAAATCTTCCTTGTCCGTGATGAGGAAGCTGTTCTAGCATTCAGTTTGCTCATAGATGCAGAAGAAAGAATGAGGCTTTTATTGTATTCAATTGATGCTGTTATATGAAATTCCTAAACTATCTAACTATGTGGGTGTGGAACAAGTAAAAAAAAGAAATGGAACAAATGGCACGAGTTAAGCATATACAATTTGGGTATAGCATTGAAATGAAAGAAATGTGGACCTGAGAAGCGGCAGTTCCAAGCAAAGAAGGCCTGAGGCCGCTGTATAGTCCACCCCAACCTTCGCTTCTAACGACCTGGATAATTAATAGATTTAATTAATTTTGTTTAGAAAAAAAAAAAGTCACAATGATAAATTAAGGAACCAGAAGAAGAAATCTAACCTAACATCTGACCTGGAGGATTTGAAGAAGAGTGCCTGTGGTTGTGCCAGAGTGTTTGGAAGGGGTTTGCGGTTGCTTCTTCTTCTTGTCTATTCTCTCTGTTTGCTGGCGCGTATTCACCTAACGTCACGGCAATAATTTATTTAATTTAGTTTAGTTTTTTTCTTTATTTGAAATTTAATTTATTTACTTAAAAAAAAAACAAGGAAAGAGAAGTTGAGGAAGTTATAAAGAGAGGAGATGAGCTGCCGGTGATAAGACCAGTAAGAGCAGGGAGGAGGAGTGTGTGAGTGTGAGCGGCAGTGGAGTAAAGTACTGTTTGGAGGGGATAAGTGATGATTTGAGCAACAATACCGCCTCCTGCTCCTGCTAACCCGTTCGCTACTGCGTTAGAATTGGAGGACATCGCTCTCTCTTCTTCTCCCTTCTTCTCTGCTCCACTTCCTCCTACCGAACTGTCAATTATCTCTAGTCTATCTATACACACGCCCCATGTTAATAATTATGAACACCAGAATTAATTGGAGTTAATTTCATTTTATTTGCTGAGATGTTTATTACAAGAAAAACTAATATCCCTCGATTTACCGAGACAAAAATCACTAAACATTAAAACTGCTAAAAAAAACTGACAAGTGGAATAAGATTGTTTTTTTATGAGATATATTTGCTATTAAACAAATAATCGAGGACAAAATGATTTGTTCAGTCTTTTTTTTTACTATAGTATATATATTAATTTACCCTTTAAGACATGGAATTTAAATTCTTTAAAAAAAACAAACAAACAGTCAAGTTACAAGAAAAAAAATATACATGTATTAAAAGGTCTTTTTTTATAAAAACAGTAAAAAAATAAAACTACCCTTGAATTTCAAAAAAAATAAGGTTGTGTAAGGATGTTTAATGTTTTTATTTTTTTCTAATGGTTTTGTTATAAATCTTAAGTGGGGTCAGGGGTAATTAGGTATTTATATATATAATTATTAATATTTATATTCAAAAATGATTGATATGTGTTAGGCATGTGCTAACAAGTGGGCGTTGCCCGTGCTTTTTAGATGGCGCATGTGGCTTCTAAACAGCATCAAACATTGTTTTTTAAGGTGGTGTTCAATGTGTCTCACCACCCTTATCATGTTGGTGAGTGTTCCAGACAGCATGCGTAGGAGCTCCGCCAGAGACATTTCTTATTGGTCATTGCAAAAAAAAAAAAAAAAGTTTGTATATTTGTTTGTTAAATCAAATTAGATCATTATTCTTTTTATTGCAATGTATTTGGCCTTGAATTATTTATTGAGTTAATTTGTCTTCACACTTGATTTTTAAATAAGATTTGATCTTCATTCTTTTAATTGCATTGTATTTGGTCTTAAATCATTTATTAAGTTTTAAAAAAAACTAAAAAAAAAATGATAAAAAGTAATTGAAAGAATGAAGACCAAAACTAGATAAAAATAAAATTAAATTAAATGTTGAGGGGACGAAATTGAAAAAAAAAGACAAATCAAGAAAATGATAAGACTATAGCAATAAAAATAATGAGGACAAAAAATGGATTAAAAACTAGATACAAAAAAATACCAAGGGATGAAATTGAAAAAAATAATAAAAAAAATATAAAATACACAAATAGAGCAAACAAAATAGAGGGGTCAAGTTGGATAAGAAAAATCAAATTCAATAAAATCCCTAAAGAAGAAATAAAAAAAAAACTAAACTTCAAAAAACTTCGAAAGCCAAATAAATAGTAATCAAAAAAGAAAGCTAAAATCGATAAAACTACAAATTAGATGATAAAAGTGTTTTTTTTTTTTGAAAGGTTAGACACGAATTTCAAAGGCATAAGAGAGAAAAGAGAGAAGGAAAAAAAATCTCATCATAACCTAATCGAACCTCGTATGTTAGCACTCACCACATTGCTGAAAATAGAACGACTTGTTACTCTCAATGCCACTATGAAAGCAAGATTTTGGAAATTGAAAAGGCCCTCAAACGCCACATTAATAGTGTCGGGGCTTGTCACGCGGTTACACGCGTCAATAATTTTTTTAATAATATTTAATAACTGAAAATTACAAAGCATCCCATAACAAATTGGAAAATAACAAGAAATTATAAGAAAATGACTAAAACAACCTTGAAACTAACTTTTTTTTTATTATTATAAGGGTAATCCTAACATCTCATTGTTTTAAAAAAATAAAAAAGACAAAGAAGCTCCCCCGTGTATATTCATTTTTTTCCTTCAAAAGGGTAAGACCATAACTTTATTGTACTTTTTTTTT
>Ga0325411_1002718_pt1 | contig 19994 bp, 7 predicted proteins | sample PopdelMetagenome_13_FD_206181 | JGI IMG/M metagenome (GOLD analysis project Ga0325411, IMG submission 206181) | Populus deltoides microbial communities from Bellville, Georgia, United States - Xylem-PdIQD-R4 | ecosystem: Host-associated > Plants > Phyllosphere > Stem > Wood/Secondary xylem...
AGTGGCAAAATCAAGGAAGTATTGATAGGCCTTATTGTCCCGCTCAAGAAAAGGCTTTGGCATGTCAGTAGCAAGAACTGGTAACAAGCCAGGAACATTAAGAAAGTGCTCTTTCATATCTTTGAAACTTTTGGTGGTGTTTTGGTGAAGGGTAGGGAGGTGAAGATATAAAGCAAGAAAGCAAGCACCTGAAGTGATAAAAAAGTAACTGGGAATGTGAAGTTCATTGGCCAATGCAAAAGAAGTCCATAATAAGACCATGAATTTTACACGTTTTGGATATGTTGATGAGTTCTTCATGAACACGAGGTTTGCTGAAGTGACGGACCTCCAAAGTGAGTACTTCAAGGTGGGTTGCAGTTGTGGAAACTGGGGTCACAATGGGGAGATGATGGAATTTGATGGAGGGAACACTGGCAGAAACAAAGTTTTGTATGGTAAGGCAAGCGGTTATTATTTATTTATTAAAAAATATACCAATAATTTACTTGGTGATAATATTAGATCAATCAAGGAAGCACAAGTAACACGACAATGGCAAATAATAATAATAATAATAATAGATTACAATGGTTGAAATAGGGTACGTAGAACATAAAAATCTAATGTCATGAAGAGAAAGCTTTATTACAATTTACTTATTTAAAAAATTTACAATATCTTAAATAAATTTAAAAACTAATTTAAACAAATTAGAAAATCCAATAAATTATATAAAAAAATAAAAATTATAAATAAACTAAAAAAAATAAAATTATCAATTTCATCAATACTTGATTTTCTAAACTAAATAGAAAAAAAAATAAAATTATAAAAGAAACAAATTATCCTAAATAAAATAAAATAATAATAATTATCAAAAAAAGTTTTTTTTAATAATAGTAATAATATGTAACAAAGAAATGTGCAAGCATAACAGTGTCGAACTCCATGCCATAAATGTTCAATGATGAAAGTTGTGTATGATTCTTCAGATTCTGTATCTTGACAGAAATTATATAAGAAGTTAGATATATTAACAATTATCATAACAAACTTATAAAGAATTTTTTTTATCAAATATAAAAATTTTTATAAATTAAAAATAAAATAAAGTTGAAAATCAACAAGTGAAAATATACAAGCATGAATATACAAGTAAACAAAAAAAACAAATTTCCTTGAACAAGCAAATACAACTAAAAAAAGACCAGAACAAAGGGATTAAACTCCCTTGAATAAAAGTAACATGTATCCTAAATAAAAATAACAAGTTAGCAGGCTAAACAAAACCAGCAACCAAACAATATTTTCATGTAATTTGTTTTTGTCGGATTTTGGTAAGGATACATATCTCTTGCTAAGTTAAAAGTAAATTATTCTTAAAAAAAATAGAAAGAAAAATTGACACAAACTATGGAAAAAAAAACATAAATGCCAATTGAGCTTAATGCTATGCTATGCTGGCTAAGTTGCTCCATTTGTCATGTCTCTTACCAATAATTTTTATATTAGAGACCCTTTTTACAATAAATAAAAGATTTTATCAGTAAAGAAAATTTATTATATGACTTGTCATGTAATTTTGAATTTTTTTTCTTACTATTATTAGAAAGGTTCTCAGAATATTTCCATATATATATATATATATATATATTGAAATCGATACATGAAAGACGTCACACACCTTAAATTTATATTGGGCTGGATCGTTTTTAATAATAATACATGAAAGACGTCACACACTTAACGACGATACATCGACCCAATTCATTTGTCTTTCCATGACTCAACAAGTTTAGACAAAGCCACCCGAGAAGAACCACCCTCGTTCAAGGCAGCCTTTGCTGCAATTTTCATGGCTATGGTTCGCTCCCTAATCAACTTACCTTCCTCCGACTCCATCAACCCTAGAACTCGCTCCTCCACCTCGGCCGAACTCACAAATCCGTTGTCAGATTCATTCATCGGCAATGCAAGTTTCATTTCCTCCACCAAGAAGATCCTATTGATCCTCTGCTCTGCGTATAGTGGCCAAGCCACCAATGGCACACCTGCGCAAACTGCTTCCAGCACCGAGTTCCATCCACAATGACTTACGAACCCGCCTACCGATGGATGGTTCAGCACTGCTACTTGCGGAGCCCACGACTTCAGCACGAGTCCCCTCTCCTTGGTTCGATCCAAGAAACCTTCAGGGAGCAATGAGTCTAAATCAATGTTTGGATGTGCCGATAGTGCCACGCTTTTTTTATCAGAAGGTGGATTCCGAACCACCCACAAGAACCTGTGGCCACTTCTCTCCAACCCGAAAGCTATTTCTCTTAACTGTTCCTTGGAGAACAGCCCCAAACTACCAAAACATAGAAAAACAACACTTCCAACTGGTTGCGAGTCCAGCCATGTTAGACACTCCAGCGTAGTACCATTGCGAGTGCCTGCATCATCTTTAGGACCTTCAGTGGCTATCAATGGTCCGATACAGTAAATTGGCGGTGTGCGATTATTGGGTACACATAATCCCTCGGATGTTGTTTTCACAGCTCTGGCTTCAAGTGATGCAAAAGTGTTTACAAAAATACCTGCCGATTCGGGAAAGCTGCTTGAGGAATCTAAAAAGTATTTATAGGCCTTATTGTCGCGATGAAGTACCGGTATTGGCATGTCAGACGATGGAATTGGTGGAACACCGGGAATATGGAGAAGGGACTTTAGATCTTTAAGACTTTTTGTGGTGGTGTTATGAATGGTTGGGAAATAAAGGAAAATAGCGAGAACACCAGCACCAGAAGTGAAGAAGTGGTAGCCAGGGATATTGAGTTCCTTGGCAACAGAGAGAGCAGCACAGCAAAAGAAGTCCACGACAAGGCCATGAATGGTGTGGTTTTTGGAAATGGACAGTAGTTGTTCACGAACGTGAGGATTGCTGAGGCGAAGGACCTCAAAAGTGAGTTCTTCATGATGGGTGGTTTTTGTAGAAGGGAGGGTTACAGTAGGAAGATGGTGGAATTTGATCGAGGGAATGGTGGCAGCAACGTCGGCAATGTAAGGGGCAGTGGAGCCAGAATCATAGGGCACAGAAGTGATGAGTATGTGAATAGAAAGGGAAGGTTTTTGGGTCAATAAGAGTTTCCCTAGCTCCACCATAGATATCAAATGGCCAATAGGTGGTGATGGGAACAGAACTATGGCCTCCTCCATGGCTGCTCGTACCCTTTCCTATACCTCTGTGTACTTGGAGTGACAGAAAGAGAGAGAGCAAGCAATCTGTGTGGAGCAGTTTCAAAAAGAAAGGAATAAGGTCACAAACAGCATCTGAGCATGAAATAGGGTCAGATGACCCTATTTATCCTTCTCAAATTCGGTCAAGAGTAGATCACGTACTCTGCCAGCACAATAAAATCGTATCAACCTACCAGTCAAACGTAAAATTCTTATAGCAGGACAAAATCCAGGACAGTGAAAATAATAATTTAAGCAAAATATTGTAGTCAGTACTGACGTCAGAATCCATGTCTTTTAGACTTTTAGTAAGCCAGGATACATCATCTAAATTTTCAAGGCGAAAGAAGACAATTGCATTTATCTTTCCTTGACACGTTCATAGGTGGTCTGCATTACACGCGGACTACCGCTTCATAAGTGTTCTCGGAAAAAATCGAGACCGACTCATTAATTTAATTGGATTTAATAAGTTAGAATAATTTTGATAATATAAATAAAAAATATAATGATAATTCATAAATTGATAAAAAAAAATAACCAAAAAAGATAAAGAAAACCGATTCGAGACCATCCATGTGGTGATGGGGTACAGAACTACTGCCTCCTCCATTGCTCTCCCTCTTGAGAGATACAACAAAAACAAGCACTATATAAGTAGAGGATGGAGTGTGGGAGAGAATTAAGCAGGCTACAAAGTTCTGTAAGGTAAGGCAACAGCGTTTATTATTTATTTATTTTTAAAGAAATATACCAATAATTTACTTGATGATAACACAAGTAACACGAAAATAGCAAATAATAATAATAATAATAGATTACAATGGTTGAAATAGGTAGAACATAACAATCTTAGGTCATGAAGTGAAAACTTTATTATAATTTATTTAAAAAAAAATTTACAATATCTTAAATAAATTTAAAAACCAACTTAAACAAACTAAAAAATTCAAAAAAATAAAATTAAATAAACTAAGAAAAATAAAATTATCAATTTTTTCAATACTTGATTTTTTTAAACTAAATAAAAGAAACAAATTATAAAAAAAACTAATTATCCTTAATTAAGTAATAATAATAATAATTATTAAAAAACTTTTTTTCTTATAATCCTTCAATATCACTAGGCTTTGTACAAAAATCAAGCCTTCCTCTCTTTCTCATCTCAACTGTCCAGCCATTGATGTGCTAGGTAAGAAAGAGACGAGCAAGCAAAGCATTGTCGTACTCTCCATGCCATAAATGTTCAAGAGAATACATTGTTGTGATAGGAATTATTTTTTAAAATAGTTTTTATTTAAAAATATATTAAAATTATTTTTATTTATTTTTAAGGTGATAATATAATATTTCTAATCGTAAAATAGAGAAAAAATTTCCATCGGTGATAGTGTCATATGCAGTAAATATTTTCCAACTCTCTGAAATATACTAACGGATTTAGTCCGTCGATAACTCCGTTTGTGATAATAAAAAAATAATTTTTTAAAAAATAAAATTGTAAAAATAAACTTGAATAATATAAAATACAAATATTCATTATAATTTTATATGTTCAAATAAAAATTAAACTAGAACAATAACGGCACTGGAGGAGAAGGAGGAGAAGGAGGAGGAGGCTGGTTGTTCCCGGAACTATACGATAAAAAAGAAAGCGCTCACGTACCACTCATCTGTGATCTCATGTCCATAACCATTTGGCGAAGTTGTTCATAATCCGCCGAGAGTTGCTCATATTTTTTAGTGAGATGAGTCATATGTTGTTGCAAGACCATGAACTCCTGAGATTGGGTGCTGGATACTGATTATCAGCTCCCAATGATTGAACATTACGGGTCGTTCGCAAGTTCTCCGCTGTAGTGTTGAAGAGTCCGTACAACTAATTTCTATCGGGTCCACCAGACGATCCTACCTCTATCCATAAATCCGGATTGAAATCCAGGTGGGTCGAAAGATCGTCCCCGTATCTCTCCCTCAACCGGCTGTTACATGTCTCCTGAAAATAAAAAAGGAAATCATCAAATTCAATTAAAGAAAATAATAACTTGCAAAAGAAAAATGGTTCAACGAACATACTATAAAGTGTTGAGTGCGGTTGTCAACGAACTGTTGCACTTCTTTTTTGTGGTCTTCACTCAGCACGTGTCTCCACAAAAAGCTCTATTGGGCTTTGCTCACGTCCAAGAGCCATAGTCTGTAAGAAAAAAAATATTGTAAATTAAATATACTTATAAATAACAACAAATTAATTAAAGATAGATGTCATTAAAATTAATCTTACCAACCACTTCGCATGTGCAATGAACGGAACGGAGCCACGGGTGTGCGTGGTAATCGAACCGTGAATTTGCCGGTTCTAGTTCTCGGCACCAGACTGTGAGCGTCGCATGAACCGCTCGGACGTCACGTGCTGAATATATTGCGCCCATATATCCTCCGGGATGTATGGCGGCCTGGAATCCTTCCAAACCATCACATCATTTCAGCCTCGTAGAGCGTCATCTCTGGCATATTTTTTAGTTTTTTTTTGCACCTCATACCAAAAGTCACGCAACCTACATGATACAAATGTATTTTATATGAGTTAATGACAAATGAGATTTTAATATATAAAAGGTTTTTAAAAAATATCATATTGTTTTCGATATTACCTAGTTGCAGCGTGATTCTCCCAAACCCTCCTTGCAACATTATCATTTGCGCTATCCCACTCAATTGTATTCTGTGTATAAAAAATTTATAAAATATAAATCAATAATTTCAATATAACATAAAAATAGTTAAAATTTTAAGTTAACAATAACCTCAAATCTTCTGAACCATGCATCGATATAAAGTTTCCAATCAAGATGTCTGGAAACCTGACTCCATTGAAATAATGGAAATTTCATCAATGATTTAAACGCCAATGTTATTACTTGGGTGTCCGCAATGTTTGTGAACCTGAAAATTCAATAAAATTAATGAAATATTAGTTGTTCACAAATTGTTAAACACAAACCAACTCAAATCAAAACAAACTTATATTGAAAGGTTATCCTTCCAATGTGTCTTGTACTTGCAGGAGAATTGACCGCGTTGTGAAGGGACACCACCTCCTGGAAGAGACAATATCGTGAGTCAATGCAGGTGCCTCTTCTTGGTCGGCACCTAATGACACGTCATCATCGCTATTAGAAGAATTAGTTGTGATCATGTGCTCACGACATGCAGTTGATTTTGTTCTACGCATTTATACAAATTTGATGTATAATTACATAATCAAATTTGATTTTTTTTAAAAAAAAATTCGGCAGCACCTCCCCTATACCGGAGACTACCCAAAATGTTCAAACTTGCAAATATTCAAAATATATGCCACAAACCAGTTGATTTTTTTTTTCTACCAGAAATTTTGGATTATTCAATTTCATCTCATTTTCAACATGATAATATTATGTTTCTAATCATAAAATAGACAAAAAAATCCTAGATATAAGCTAATATCTATACAAATTTAACAATAAAATAGAGGGGGAAAAATAAAATTTATTCATATATATTCAATTAACATTTATACTATGAATTTAACAATAATAATTAAAATGCAACAGAACAATCAAACATTTAAGCAATATATACAATAAAATTGAGATACAACAATAAAATTTAATCTTATATATTCAATTAACATTTATACTGCAAATTTAATAATAACAATTAAAACTCAACAAAACAATCAATAAAAACAATAAAATAGGGAACAAATTAAAACAAAAACAACTATAGGCTTTAGGAATGAAAAATGCTTACCTTAATGGTGTGTTTACTTTTAGACTTTATCTACGTACAATACAAAAAAACAAAAAAAAATTAATAATTAAATGAAGAAAAGACAAAAAATAAGAAGTCATTAAGTAAATTGAATCACAATACATACCTTTTAAATTGAAAATGAAGCTAGAATTAGATATTGGAGAGAGTTTGAGTAGAGATAGAGAGAATTGTGAAATTTGCAAACAAGAGGAAAAAATGAACTGAAGGCGTTGTCGTTGGGTTTTATACTATCTTTTTATCGACGGAATCACCGAAGGAATATTAAATAATATTATTTTTAATAAATATTTCGGTGATTTCCTCGGTAAATTCATCTTAAATTTTCATTTTGCACTAAATTTTCAAAAAAAACCTCCAGAATTTTCATAGTACGTCGGTAATTCCTTCGCTAATTTAAAATAGTATACATGGTCATAGATGCATTAATTACAAGCGCCTTAGATTTCACGGTTTGTTAGTAGTCCATCAAAAATTCCATTGGTAACATGCAACTTCCTCAGAGGACGTTAATTGATATCACCAACATAGGATGTGAACAACTCCTTTCGCCTCTGGAATACACCGACGGACACAAACTGTTGGTGTTTTCATCGATGATGTGGGATGTGAACAGTTTCCTTCACCTCTGGAATACACCGACGAACACAGTTCGTCGATGTTTCCATCAGTGATGTAACAATCTCAAAATTATATCATCAAGGTCATAACTATTACATCAAAATCACCCTTCAGAACCAAAAATATTCAGGATTTGTTTTACAAATCTAATTTCCTACAGAAAATTCGGTAGAGTTTCCTTTGTTTTTAATGATACTAAGTTATCGACTAGACTTCATTCAATCACACTACTCAATCTTCCACTTCGATCCAACCATCCTAGATCATATCTCATCTCATCATTCAATATCTCACATAGCAATACTTCATTATGCTTTCTCAACCTTACATCATCAATAAATAAATCATAGCAATTATATTCTCTTATAATAAAACATTAACTAAGTTAATACAAGTATAAATTCAAAAGATTCATATTGAACTAAATATTACTTTAACAAGCATCCATCATTTAAACATGCATAACTATGATTACTAAACTTCATTTCGAATAGCTTACTAATGTTAGTTTCTTACTTATACTTTCTAAATGTGTAAGTACAAAAGGCAAAATATATTACATCCCAGAAGAAAAAGGTCTAAACACAAAAGCCTATATCTAACGTTCGGCTTCACCTCATGAAATACCTGTATACATAATATTAATAAGAAATAAGTAAAATAACACATTAACAATGGTAAAATTATTATATTCACAATTCCTCAAAATATATACAATTGTCTTTCATCATTAACTTATTACATTCCAACATCAATAGCCCATTCATACTTTTATCAATCCTATACTTATAGGACTTCGACAACCAACACTCATTGCTTAATTTTAAATTTGGAAATTCACAAAATTTACCTCAAATCCGGCTAACCTTCCTCTGTAGCCAACAACTATCCGGTAATTCCATATGAATTATTCCACATTCGGCTAATCTCTTTTAATAGCCAATAATTCCAGTAATTCCATACGAATTACTCAACATTCAGCTATTGTTTTTTATAGCCAAATAAATTCTGGCAATTCCATACGAATTACTCAACATCCGGCTAATCTCTTTAATAACTAATCAATCCAGTAATTTCATACAAATTACCCAACATCCGGTTATTCTCTTTAATAGCCAATCAATTCGGTAATTCCATACGGATTACCCAACATCCAGTTACTCTCTTTAATAGCCAATCAAATAAGTAATTCCATAGGAATTACTTAACATTCAGCTATTCTCTTTAATAGTCAATCAATCTGGTAATTCCATACGAATTACCAAACATCTCAATTATAATACATACAAGTTTTTTCTTCTTCTTTTTCATATCAATATGTTATAAAAACAACTCATAACTAATAATGAAACTTTAAATTTTAAATGAAATTGATGAATCACCTACCGTCTGCTTGTGATGACCTAACTCCTCCTACCTAATGCCCTGCTCCCGAAATAACTGCTGAATCAATCAAGGTGCACAACATTATTAATCCATTAATATTTATCCTACGTGCCAAAATTTAAAGCACATAATATCTTCTATTTAATTTGGTTTTGCACCAAAAATTTCCATTCATTTGTCACATCATTCTCAACATAAAGTTTAATCAATTTTCTTCTTTTAACTCACTTAAAGAATTCTTCTATGAACTATTCTTACCATTTATTTATTCATTCTTTTCACATTCTTATGATGTTTCTTCACTTGTTCATACTTTGAATACTTCAAATAAGATGAGGAACATCATTTTTTAAACATAAAACAATAAAAACCTCATCTCTCTATTTCCCCATCCTTAGTTACAAGTTCATTCTTCAAAATTATCCAATTTCTCTCTTATTTACTACTTAAATTCACTATTTCTATACTATTCCACTTGCATGTCATCATGCTTACTACTTTTCTAAAAATCCCCAAATTCTCATAAGAACCCTAATTTAAAGAGTCAAGAGTATAAGAAATTAAATCAAATTTAATTGTCACTGTTTGATAACTTACTCAAATAAACTCAAAAACACTTCATTCAAGTAAGAATCTTAACTTTTCATGCTTACCAATCTAAGTTCTACCAACTTCTCTTCTCCTCTTAGTGTGGTCGGCCCTCCACTCCCTTCTTCTATCTTTCTTCACTTGATTCTTCCTTAATTTAATGTTTTAAGTCTTTCAATCTTACAAGTTTCAAAGCTCTCTCTCACTTTTTCTTGTTTTTCTCTTTATTTCTAATGATTTTCTCTTGGTTTTCACTCTTTCTTTCTTTCTATCCTATGGCCGGCCACTTCCCCTTGTATTAGCTTATAAATTGTAACAATTTAATTAATTCCATTCATGTCCCTCAATAGTAAATTTTCATATTTTTGGCATAAAATTCCTGAGTACCGATACAGGTTAGACCATCTTTTTACCCAAGTTATTTTGATTTTCATTAATTTACATCCCAATAGATTTATTTCATCATAATCCATTTCCATCCGGTATTTATTTGTTTTTTTTTATTTTTTATTTTTCAGCTATTTTTGAAAATTTATTTTATTATTATTTTTTCCATTCATTTCTTTCCATTAAAGTAACCATTCAAAAATGTGCGATTCTGGGTTCTTTTAATTGCATTATATTGTCAACATCAAGGTCATTATCCTAACTGTACCATCATAACAGATAACTAAATGGCATCTCTCTCTTTCAACTTCTCTGCCAAGTGGACCTGCAGCATATGATTGTATACATGTGAATATGTACACCTTTAAATTAATCATTTCAAACATTGCAGAAGTTACATGGAGATGGAGAAGAGATTCAAGGTCCACGTGTACTCAGAAGGAGAGCTACCAATTGTCCACGACGGGCCATGCAAAGACATATACACAATAGAGGGGAGGTTCATACACGAGATGGAGCATGGAGGCAAGATGTTTAAAACAAGGGATCCTCAAGTACTTTTCGAGTAGAAATATATTAAAATAATTTTTTTTTTATTTTTTAAAAATTATTTTTAATATTAACATATTAAAATAATCTAAAAACATATAAAAAATTATTTTACACAAAAATAAATTTAAAATCTAAAAAAACACTGCTTATATCGCATTTTCAAACACACCATTAACATCAGAGCAAGAAATAGGGCCAAGATACATGTTGTTCCCCTAAAGTTTTCAATGATTTGTTTATATACCTACTACATAATCGTTCTCAAAGTGGCCAGATACATGTTGTTCCCCTAAAGTTTTCAATGATTTGTTTATATACCTACTACATAATCGTTCTCAAAGTCTTTTATCTTGGTTTCTCGTACTCCGCCAAAACAATAAAATCGTAGCAATCTACCATTCAAACCTTAAATTCTTAAAGCTGGACAAAAATCAGGACAAGTGAATATAATAATGTAAGCAAAATATAGTACTCAGCACGGACATCAGAATCCATGTCTGTTTGGCGCCATGCAAGATACGTCTTCTAAATTTTCATGGCAATGGAAGCCGATTGCATTTATCTTTCCTTGACATGTAGCTACTAGCTAGCATGACCATCAGACGAGAAGGGCAGGACCACGAAATTTCAGACTTCAGTCTCATCATGAAAACCAACATTTGTTTCTATCATTAGCAATACTTTTTTTGTTTTGTTATTTTTAGTGAAAAAGTCCAAGATTTCGATATCATTTGTTCGCCTTTTTTTGGAAAGTGATTGCTGTAGAAAATGAATTTTTGAAAAGTTAAATAATTTTTTTTTATGTTTAATAATATCAAGAAAAATAAATTAAAAAATATATTTTATTATTTGGCTATGCCTTGTAAAATGATTTGAAAAATAATTTATTAATAATTTTAATTTTTTTAAAAGTTTATTAAGAATAAAGATCAATTCTGATAGATGAAAAGGTTGAAGGATGATGAAATTAAATAAAAAATATCTTAATTTCATAAATTATTTCAAATAAAATAAATAAATAAAATTAAAAACAAATTTAATAGATAAAAAAGTTGAAAGATGATAAAATTGATAAAAAAATTAATTTCATAAATATTTCAAATAAAATAAATATCAATTTATAACAAGAATAAAGACCAAATTTGATAAATAAAAAAAATTAAAAAAATAAGACAAAAACAAATAACAATTAAAAGAATGAAGATCAAAGTTAATAGAAAAATAAAAAAAATCAAATTTTAAGGGATGGAATTAAAATAAAAAATAAAGAATAATTCAAAACAAATTATATAGAAATAAAAAAATTGAGGATTAAATTTAATATAATTAACAAATAATAAAATATTTTTTAATTTTTCACAACTTCTATAAATGTATTTCACCTAAAATAAATAAAAATATTTATCATAAACTAAGTTAAATATTTTTTTAACTGAAAAGTATTTTTTATTAATCAACTTTTAGATAAACAAACATAAAAATATTTAAAAATAATTTTGTGAAACAAACAAATCCTTCAGCTCCTTAAGATTTGTTTGGATTTAGTGATAGTCAACCCCATCAGAAGTTTTATCTAAAACACAACAAAGCAGCTTTCACTCAAACATATCATTAATTCTCACATTTATATGATCAAGAACACCCCTGCTACCCCAAGGTTTTAAAAATTGATTTTGATACAAAAATCAATTCCTTAATAATGAAAAAAACAACATTCTAACTGTAAGTTCATCAATTAAAATGAAAGTAGGCAGTGCTGACTTTTTTCAAAACTATATTGAATTTTTGGTCTTGGAATGCATTGTAATATTGAAACCGACACTTATTTTTTTTTCTTATAAATTAAGAATGATCTATATATTAAGCACTTGTTATAATCATTAATTAAGAACATGGCTTACTAGAAAAAATACAAATAGTTTGTAAAGTCAAGAAACTTACAAACAAAACAAAGGACTATATTCGCTACTTGTTCTTCTCTCAATGAACATGTAATAAAAAACATGAAAAATAAAACTGAATAAAAGCTATAGCAAGGTTACTAAATCAATATCTCTAAAAACTCCTTGTTTAGCCAGACTATTCGCTACTTGATTCTTCTCTCAATGAACATGTTGAAAGTCCACAATAGGTAGTCTATTGCATGTATTGAAAATAACATTAAACAAACCTTGCAAGAGCCAAGGCCCTATATCATTATTTTCTTTTATCCAAGAAATAACATTATAAGAATCTAACTTCACAATTAATTGATGAGAAAAAAAATTATATTAATCAATACTCAAAACCGACGCTTATTTTGTAATATCCATGTTATGGAACATCAGACCCAAACCCAAATCTAACCCAAACTCAAGAACCCAACCTAACCTATGTATGTAAAGTGAATTTTTTTTCTACAGTAGGGTTTGAAACGATTTAAAAGATTCTTTTGGTCATGAGCGATGTTCACGATAAAGTGACGATGCGTCTCTAGAGGTCTTCTTTTTCTTCTCCTTACATATATGGTATCTTTGGTTTTTTTTTAGTTAATAGTTGCCATAATTTTTTTTTAACAATTTACATTTGATCATTTCCTATAATTAAAATCAGATTATTAAATTACCCGATCTTATTAGATACAATCAAGTTAATTGCTCGAGTTTTGAGTTTTTCTTACTTCTTTAAAAACATTATCATTGCTTGAGCATCCCCTTTTAAGGTTAAAAAATTAAATCAATTCACGATGTAATTTGGATCATTGATCTAGTTGTTATTATTTATCGAGCTATTGTATATTTAAAATAGTTGGCAGACCTAATTTGATATCTAATTAAAAAAAAATAGACGAGTTATTGAATTGGACTAACTTGTAGGTCCTCGGTAAATCTAAATCTATTATTTTTGTTAAATTAATATTATTTTAATTTTCTTCTTTTAAATTTTTGGTATTAGAATCGACTAGATCTGAATTAATTTTTTTTTATCAACTATATCACATATCAAGTGTTCGGGGTGAGTTAAACTTGACTAAGTCAATGTTAAAACCTATTTAACTTCGAATCCAGTTCAAGTCAGGTTTTAAATCATAAATTTCTTAGGTCAATTTGTCAAGTTAAACCAAATTCAACAATCATGCATTTAAATAAATTAAGTTTTTTTTTCCAATAAATATATTTTTGACAAGTTTATACATATATATATATATATATATATATATATATATATATAACTATGTCCAACTATATTTAAATAAATTTACTTTCCAACTATGTACAGTTTTGGAAACCAACTAATCCAGACAAAATTAATTTAAAAACCATGCATTTAAATAAATTAAACTTTTCTTGCAATAATAAATATATTCTCTAACAAGCTTTTATATATTGAAAATAAGTTTTTCCCCCTCTCAATCAATTGATTGTGTTAAACATATTGTTCATGCCGAAACCATTACACTAATACAAAAATAGTTTTTAACATCTAAGATTCAAATCCTAACTAAAACATATAAAACAAATTTACGTACCAAAGAAGTACTCAAGTTCTTCAAAATTGATTAGAGAAAATGGAAAAAAAATAAAATTGTTCGGGATCATGATTGAGTTTGCCAAAGACAAAGTATTTTAGTAGATAGATGGATTAAAAACTTCATAGAAGACTAGACTATTAAAAAAATTCAAATCAAATCCACCTCTAGTAACTATTAATTTATTATCAAACATCACTGATACATCTCCAAAGGTTACAATACAGATAACAGTAAGATTACATAATAATTATAATCCACCCATTGGGAATAATAATCTTATGCCGCTGCTGCTGCTGCAATTTTTTCCTTGTTTTATTTACCAAGTAAATATGACCCAATAACAAACTAAACACTTACAGTAAACACAGGCCAGCAGACTTAACTCACATTTCCTGCTTAGTTCCATGACTCAACAAGCTTGGACAGTGCCACTTGAGAAGAGCCACCTTCAATCATTGCAGCCTTGGCTGCATTTTTCATAGCCATCGCTCTCTCCCTAATCAATTTACCTTCATCAGACTCCATCAATCCTCTAAGATTCTTCTCCACCTCATCAGCACTTACAAATCCATCTTCAGACTCGTTCATTGACAAAGCAAGCTTCATTTCCTCCACTAGCACTGCCCTATTCAGCGTTTGCTCTGCATACAATGGCCAAGCCACCAATGGCACACCAGCACACACTGCTTCAAGTGTAGAATTCCACCCGCAGTGAGTCACAAATCCACCTACTGAACTGTGGTTCAAGATTTCCACTTGTGGAGCCCATAATTTCACCACTAGTCCCCTCTCTTTAGTTCGTTCCAAGAATCCATCAGGAAGCAAAGAATCCAAATCAGGGTATCCATTTGCTTTGATGGATACACTTAGATTATGAGAAGGTGGATCCCGAACCACCCACAAGAACCTTTGACCACTTTTTTCCAACCCAATAGCTATCTCCCTTAACTGCTCCTTGGTGAATAGCCCTAAGCTACCAAAACAAAGAAACACAACGCTTTGGTTTGGTTGGGAATCAAGCCAAGTAATACACTTACGTGCATCTTCAGGACTGGTCTTGCTGCTACCACCTCTTTTATCATCAGCTAAAATCAAGGGACCTATGCAATAAATCGGTGGCGTGGGGTTATCAGGCACACAGAGCCCATCTGATATTGCCCTTACAACTTTGGACTCGAGGAATTCAAATGTGTTTATCATAATCCCAGCTGCTTGAGGGACTTGAGTGGCAAAATCAAGGAAGTATTGATAGGCCTTATTGTCCCGCTCAAGAAAAGGCTTTGGCATGTCAGTAGCAAGAACTGGTAACAAGCCAGGAACATTAAGAAAGTGCTCTTTCATATCTTTGAAATTTTTGGTGGTGTTTTGGTGAAGGGTAGGGAGGTGAAGATATAAAGCAAGAAAGCAAGCACCTGAAGTGATAAAAAAGTAACTAGGGATGTGAAGTTCATTGGCCACAGAAAGACCAGAAGTGCAAAAGAAGTCCATAATAAGACCATGAATTTTACACGTTTTGGATATGTTGATGAGTTCTTCGTGAACACGAGGTTTGCTGAAGTGAAGGACCTCCAATGTGAGTACTTCAAGGTGGGTTGCAGTTGTGGAAACTGGGGTAACAATGGGGAGATGATGGAATTTGATGGAGGGAACACTGGCAGAAACAGTGGAAATATATTTATCGGTTCTTCCTGCAATATAGGGTGCTGCAGCAATGAGAATGTGAATGGAAAGGGCAGGTCTATGAGTGAGCAATAGTTTGCCTAGCTCCACCATAGACACCAAGTGGCCAACATGTGGTGATGGGTACAGAACTACTGCCTCCTTCATTGCTCTTCCTCTTGAGAGATAGAACAAAAACAAGCACTATATATACAAGTAGAGAATGGAGTGTAGGAGAGAATTAAGCAGGCTACAAAGTTTTGTAAAGTAAGGCAAGAGCGTTTATTATTTATTTATTTACTTGGATAACACAAGTAACACGAAAATAGCAAATAAAAATGTAGCGTAGCCGGTAAGTTAGCCAGTACGGTTTTAGATTTTTTTAAAAAAATTATTAATTTGTATTCTATAAATTCCAAAACTTTTATATAATTATTAATTTTATCTATAAAATTAATCAACAATATATATATAAATTAACCTGAAAATTCATAATAATAATAATAATAATAATAATAATATAATAGTAGTAGATGACGATGGTTGAATTTAAAATAGAACATAAGAATCTTAGATGATGAAGAGAAAACTTTATTACAATTTATTTATTTAAAAAATTTACAATATTTTAAATAAATTTAAAAACTATCTTAAATAAATTAAAATAAATAAAATAAAATTATCAATTTTGTCAATCCTTAATTTTCTAAATTAAATAGAAAAATATATATCAATGAAACAAATTATCCTAAATTAAGTAAAAAATAATAATAATAATTAAAAAACTTTTTTTCTTAAAATCCTCGAATATCACTAGGCTTTGTACAAAAATCAAGCCTTCCTCTCTTTCTCATCTCAACTGTTCGGCCATTGATGTGCTAGGTAAGAAAGAGACGAGCAAGCAAAGCAGTGTCGAACTCTCCATGCCATAAATGTTCAATGATGAAAGCCTTTGCTAAAAAAAAGAAGTTAAAAGTAAAGTATTCTTGAGAAAAAAAAAAAATAGAAAGAAAAATTGACACAGAAACTATGGGCTAGATCATGATACATGAATTACGTCACACACCTTAAATCTATCGGCCTGGATCGTTTTTAATAATATATATAAACAACGATTAAAAATTATTTTATAAATTATACACATAATAATGATATATAATTAAATTATGTTCTTAGAGCAGTTAATTTTAAAACCTTAATATTCACACTTATTTCAAAAAGTATTTATCTATATATAATATCTTGTATGTATTTTGATATTTTTCATTTTTATTAAAGTCAGTTGTGAGATAAAAAATAATAAACTTTATTTATATAATTTCTAGATCCTAGTCTTTTGATGTTCACTATTATATTCAAATGTTGGAATAAAAACCCAATATAATTCAATGATGTGAATCTCTAAAAGGGGAGAAAACTAAGTATTAAATGAATTTATAATTTTATAAAAAGAATACATAAAAATCGATATATTTATGAAAATAATTAAACAAGTTAAAAAACAAAAAAAAAATTAGCCAGGCTACCATTCAAATGACGCATGGCTGGCCCTGGCAAGCGTAGGCCATTGCGCACCCCAGGCCATTGAAAACTAACAACATTGGAGGGGAAAAACGAATTTAATTCCATGCAAAAAATTTATTGTAAATCACCTTAAGATCTTTAAAAATCAAATCCAAGTTTCAAATTTTTCTTTTAAGTCCAGTCATGTATCTACATTTTGCTGCAAATTAAGAAGGTATTTGGTATGGCCATCCAACAATTCTAATTAATTTAACAAATTGATATAGAAGGTAATCAATTTAACAAATTGATATAGAAGGTATGCGAGAGTGTGTCAGCGGTTGTTTTTTAAAATATTTTTTTGCTCGAAAATGCATTAAAATAATATTTTTTAAAAATTATTTTTAACTTCAACCCATTAAAATGATATAAAAACATAAAAAAAATATTAATTTAAAATAAAAAATAAAAAAAATTATTTTTTCAAAAAAACTTTTAAAACCCAACACTTTCTTTCTTTCTATGTCTTCATGTCTCTTCCCAGGAAACCGTGGGGGAAAAGCGGTTTATACACAAGGACCAAAGTAAACATAAGACAATTATAGGGGACTAAATTTGAAACAGATGCCCCAAATGAAACGAAAATACCATTCCCTGTACCATGGATTGAATTTCTTTCAAAGTGTTCTAATTGATTGAATTTGTATCCTGGTGCTGACTTTTGTCAACGCAGTTTTCAATGATTTGTCTATATACCAACTACATAATCGTTCTCAAAGTCTTTCATCTTCCTTTCTCGTACTCTGCCAGAACAATAAAATCGTAGCAACCTACCAGTTAAATCTAAATTTTTTTAATAGAGTATTTGTTAGTATAGTTGTGGTTGTTTTTTAAATAATTTTTTATGCTGAAATATATGTAAATAATATTTTTTTAATTTTTTAAAAATTATTTTTAATATTAACATATCATTTAAAATATATTAAATTTTAATAATAAAAAATTAAATTTTTTAAAAACAGATCCTCTCTATATTTCCAAACGTATTATTAGAGCAGGACAAAATCAAGGACAGTGAAAATAATAATTTACGCAAAATATAGTAGGACGTCAGAATCCATGTGTTTTAGCACGCAAGATGCATCTTCTAAATTTTCAAGGCAAAAGAAGACAATTGCGTTTATCTTTCTTTGACACGTAGCTACCACTTCACAGGTGGTATGGAATATCCCGCGGACTACCACTTCGTAAGTATTCTCGGAGAAGAAAAAAATCGAGACCGAGTCATTAATTTAATTGGATTTAATAAGTTAGTATAATTTTAATAATACAAATAAAACATTTAATGATAATGAATAAATTAATAAAAAAATTATCAAAAAAAGATAAAGAAAACCGATTCGAGACCATCCTTGTGGTGATGAGTACAGAACTACTGCCTCCTCCATTGCTCTTCCTCTTGAGAGATACAACAAAAACAAGCACTGTATAAGTAGAGGATGGAGTGTGGGAGAGAATTAAGCAGGCTACAAAGTTTTGTAAGGTAAGGCAAGCGTTTATTATTTATTCATTTATTTATTTATAAAGAAATTTACCAATAATTTATTTGCTGACAACACAAGTAACACGACAATAGCAAATAATAATAATAATAATAGATTACAATGGTTGAAATAGGATAGACCATAAGAATCTTTAGTAAATGAAGTGAAAACTTTATTACAATTTACATTTTAAAAAAATTTACAATATCTTCATAAATTTAAAAATAAACTTAAACAAATCAGAAAATCCAAAAAATAATAAAATTTATAAATAAACTAAGAAAAATAAAATTATCAATTTCATCAATGCTTGATTTTCTAAACTAAATAAAAAAATCATAAAAAAAACAAATTATCCTAAATTAAGTAATAACAATAATAAAATTAAAAACTTTTTTTCTTATAATCCTCCCATATCACTAGGCTTTGTACAAAAATCAAGCCTTCCTCTCAGCAATGTGGAACTCTTCGTGTCGTGTCATGAATGTTCAATGATAAAAAGAATGTCTGAAAGTGATAATAATTATTTTTTAAAATAATTTTTAAATAAAATATATTAAAATAATTTTTTTATTTTTTAAAAATTATTTTTGATATAGTACATTAAAATGATCTAAAAACATAAAAAAATTAATTCTAAAAAAATAAAAATAATTTTTTTAAAAATACAAAAAACAAAAAGGATTAAAAACCTATATATGATTCCATAAATATTGTATCTTGACAAAAATTATCGATGATCGTGGCAATCTTACAAAGTAATCATTTTCATGTGATTAATTTGTTGTTGTCGGATTTCCTAATCTTTTTTTACTAGGGTATAAATAAAGTATTCTTAAAAAAAAAAATAAGAAAGAAGAATGGACACAGAAAAAAAAACATAAATATCAATTGAGCTAAATGGTACGCTGGCTGCTCAGCTAAGTTACGCCTCTTGCCATGTTTCTTGCCAATAATTCTTATATTAGAGACTCTTTTTACAATAAATAAGAGATTTTTTGAAATCTGAGACAACCAGTAAAGTAAATTTATTATATGATTTGTCATGTAATTTTGAATTTTTTTTTTTTACCATTATGAGAAAGGTTCTCAGAATATTTCCATATATATATTGAAATCGATATATGAATCACGTCACACACCTTAAATTTATTGGGTTGGATCGTTTTTAATAATATATAAACAATGATTAAAAATTATTTTATAAATTATGCACATAATAATGATAT
>Ga0325411_1002720_pt1 | contig 19987 bp, 12 predicted proteins | sample PopdelMetagenome_13_FD_206181 | JGI IMG/M metagenome (GOLD analysis project Ga0325411, IMG submission 206181) | Populus deltoides microbial communities from Bellville, Georgia, United States - Xylem-PdIQD-R4 | ecosystem: Host-associated > Plants > Phyllosphere > Stem > Wood/Secondary xylem...
GTGATCTATTTTGTTAAATGATAGTTGTTCCTTTGATTACATCGCAGTATTATTGGAGGCATCAGAATCGCAAATATTGGCGTATATTCTGTTGTGTGGGGTAAGAGCAAGACTGCACCAGGCCAGGCCAGAACTCTCTACCACCGAAGGCAAGAGTGATCTGGAACTGCCCGATATTGCTACCACAGGGGCTGAGCCTGGAGATTTTTTTAGGGTTCCAGATTAGAAGATTTTTATAGCTTAAATCTTGCTAGTTTTTACTTTAAAATCTTATATTAATTAAAGTCAGGAATTAATTTTTTTTTTTTGGGGGTCCGGTATCCTTGCCAGCCTTTTCTCCGACTATCAGCAAGGCAGAATATACATACTTCATTTCCTAATTCGGATCCTGTATATTTTTGTAATCTGTGATCGAGTTCATAATTTGTTAACCATACCATGGCATGCAGGAAGCCACAGCAGACACCAAAAAATGTGGCCATGGTGGGGCTTTTTAACTGTTGTTTCAATAGAAAGCCAATTTCTTGGTGCGTTAGTGACAGCAGGAAGTGTTGCTCAACAATAGACCAAGCACTCCAAAAACTATCAATGGTGTTTTGCAATTTCAGCATCATCATTATATACAAGTGTCGCACGTTATGATTGGTCTTCTGAAGGGAACTGGACTCGGGCCATAAATAATTAATGGAGAAATTGTTATATATATTTTTTTTATTTCTAAATAATGGTTTTACATTTTTTGTTCTGGAAGGATTTGTTTGTAAAGTGCCCACTATGATATGATCGATCATGTCACATGATGATACATGCATTTCACATGATTTCGTTTGTATATGAGTGAGGTTCTTTACATAAAGTACCCATTATGAGTGATCATGTCACATGATGAGGTAAACCTAATTTTATGTAATAATTTTTTAAAATATTAATCTATTCCTTGCAACATTAATTAGCTGGTTATTATTTCTCTTTCGGATTAATTGTTCATTTCTCCGATTGAAACTGCCTTCAGAAGTTCAGATTATTGACAGTTCGATGGTTTTAATTAAGCCCTTAATTTCGTGATTTTATGCTATCATTCGAAGCCATTTTATTTTGTTTAATTTAATTCGACTTCAATGTAATAAACGCGTGTTTTCGCATTGTGTCACTGCTGGAGTTTCTTTTCTCTCGAATTACAGTGATATGGCCATGTGCAGAGACAATTCGGAGACATATACCAGCTCGATCCGTGCTGAACAGAATATTTCTCAGACTGAAGGAATTATGTTCTTTATTTTTTATAGCATTCCCTAATTATATTCCCTAGAAAATGCAGCTTTCGATGTAATATATATATATCACTTGCTGGACATTTACGAGTTTGGCGGGGGGGAAAAAAGAAGGGTTTCCGGTTCGACGAAGACAGCTATACTTGTGGACCCGAAGGACATCTAGCGGAGATCAGAATCAAAATGCCAGCCCTGATTGGAAATGAGTGGAAACATGTATGCCAGCATTTCCCTTCATGGGTTTCTGTCGGTTGCAAGAATATGAATATAAATTGGGAGGTGAATATTCGAAGATAATATTTAAGTCTCTATATATGATATTATTTTATATGATTTTCAATACATGAACATCTTCCTTTTTTATTTTGAATCCACTGATTAGGCTGAAAGTGATTACTTCATGTTCTCAGTAATCCATTCGAATAGAGTGTGTGTGTGTGTATATTGCATTATCGGTTTTTTTAAATATCACCGAATCAAGTCTTATTAACAATAAAACATCACCGCATAATCTTATTAAGCAAACTAATTAATTGACACCCACATGATTAATTTTTTTTTAAGATCAGATCAACACTACTTAATTGATTTTTTCTTTTGGTTCACAAAAAATCCCATTAAATATTTTATAAAAAAAAGGTCCAATATTGATTTACCCAGTTTTAATGAGTCCTTATATGTCATGCAATGTTTACAGGCCATGATATAATCTGCCTCTCAATTAGTAAAAAATATTTTATTAAACCCCTCTAGCAATAATATATTATCGCATTGTGTAATAAATTTGTGTTTAATATATAAAACTCGTCATCCGCTAACGCTTTAGAAATTAAGAATTGATCAATAAAAAAAAAAGGAGAATTGATCAATAAAATTGCAACATGTGAAAAAAATTAGTGAATAAGTATTCAATTCATGTGTCGCGATTTCATTGGTTAATCTTAAATTCTCAATAATACAGTTAATTGGCAAAGAATTGTTATTAAATAAAATCTTATGGTACAAGAACACAGTGTGTTAGTAAAGAGACATAACAAAATATTTTATATTAATAGATGGACGAGATATATGGTGGTTAGTCAATAAAAGTAATCTAATTAATAATTGGTGCTTCGCCATTTTAGTTATATATATATATATATATATATATATATTAAGATATAAATAAAAAGCAAAAGAAAATTTAAATTCTTCTTGTAAAAAATGACGTCATCAATGCGTTCGAGAATCTTAGGAGAGAGGGGATGAAAATAAACTCTATTTATTTGGATTTGCAACCAGATGAATAACAATTAAAATTTTCTCTTTGGGTGGATTGGAGGATGGGAACGAGAAGTCTTGGTATCGGATAACAATTTATGTAAAAAACATAAGAAATTGGTGTTATGGCATAATAACATAAGAAGGAAAGGTAGTGGTAAAAAAGAAAATGTGAAATTACAAGGGGTCAATATGTAATTAATAGACAGTTGTTCAAAAGAGAAATTGAGAGCTTTGGTGAATGATTTTGAAGAAAATCTAAAGGGTAGGGTTTTGGAAAGGAAAGGAAAGGGGAATTGAAGGGAGTCTTGGATTCCCCACAGTGTTTTTATGTTTGATTAATGTTTGTATGTATGAAATAAGAAAATTTGGAATTTTATTGCAATTGAATATAATTGTAAAGGATTAATGTTCAATATAAATAGATGGAAAAAGAAAATTAAATTACAAAAGAGAGGAGAAAAACCCTCACTTTCTTCTTTTGAAGGGTTTCGGCCAATGCATGTGATAAGAGGGAAGGTTTTAATTTTTGAACTTGTTGATGTGGGAAAGCATGTATGATCGAAAATTCGATTGATATTGAAATATCCGTGAGTTAAAAATGAATTAGTTGTGAAGAAACAGTAAAAAAAATGAATTGTTCCTTTTATGAACAAGTGACTCGGCCAGGCATAGGTAAAAATACTAGACCGAGTTAAATTAAATAATACATTAACTCGAGTTAATTAAAAGTGAAAAGGGATGAAAGCAATAAAATTGTTTCTGTTAATTTTCATTCATTGCAGATCTCTTTGTTGTAATTTTGTGGTACTCATCTTGAATATCTTCTATTATGCATATGTATTTATATCTTGAATTAGGTGGTGATTAATTAGTTGTACTATTAATTGTTATAATTATGAAAAAATTACAATAGTCATTTTATTGAAGGAAAAAAAAGAAAAAGCAGGAATTTGAGCTTATGTCCAAGTTAGGAAGATCCTAGATGATGGGATAAATATTGAGATTGTTGATTAAAAGTTATGAAAAATTATGGAGTTGGTAATTTGGGATAAAAAAACATAAAAAATATTGCTGAATTTTTTATAAAATACATAAAAGTTCAAGTGAATCGATCTAAGAAATGGTTAAAATAAAAAAACTCAGATAACTGAGTTAAAAATCTGAGTTGATCTAAATTGACTATCCGACTTGATCAAAACCTAATTATTGATTTATTGATTTTTTTAAAAAAAAATCTTATCAAAACAATTCTTTTTTAATGAAGAATTTTAGATCGACACTTTTAATCTATATCTATGGTCTTGTCTCGAGTCAACTAGATACTGGGTTTTAAGTTTCAAAACTTTCTATATATAACTATGTGTAGATTTCTTTTCTTAAAAAGAATACCAGCACCATTGTGCAATCACCATAAAAGTTACCATCACTTGATATCCACCGATCAAAAAATCATCTATCAATTTCACACAACTATGCAATGCAGTTATTGTACTATTAATCCTCCTCCTTTAAAGAAAGTGGCCCCAAGTCGTTTGGATTTGTATCGCATAACCTGACTCTGCACCTTTTCATTTGGTCCTTTTCACCCACGATAAGGTAAGATTTTCCTTGGATTCGAGGAAAGTTTATTTTTTAGAAAGTTTATTTTATGAGTTGAGATGGGTGAGTAAAATTCTGGTTATTTTAAATTTTTATAAAAAATAGATATTATGACTTGAATTTAAAATTTACTATACAAATCTCAAATCATTTACTATCACACTATACTCTTTAAAAATATGATAAGATAAGACAACAAGATAAGAGAAGACGTATTCTATATATTATGCCTTTATAGCCATGGATATAAAAAATAATAAAACGAAATTCACCGTTCATGTACTAGCTAGCAGGAGAGATAAGAGAAGAACGTACCCCATCAAAAGAATAAGAAAGGAAAAATATTGACCCGTGTTTGTCTTTACATTTTTCTTTGCGGTGGGGAAATCTATAGCCACATATCTTCGGATAGTGCCACAGTAGTCTACAGGAAGAAAATGTTTTCGAAAATGCGCTCCTAACTAATGCCATCGTTTCAGATATGCTCAGATGCACAAATGCTTGACATTTTTCTTCGGTGGGATTTCACCAACCTGTTTTCTTTCTCGTTGGAATCCGAACACGATAGCACCACCATTTATTGATTTCTTTTCTGATGAATTTTCCTAAACCGCAAAATACCAGAGAAGGAAGAAGCCGGAATTAATTATATTAATTATATAATTATTATTTTTTAAAAAAAATGGGACCCTAATCAACGTGGATATATATACAGGCCTTGTCAAAACTCAAAGGCGATTTTTGCACGCAGCATCTAAAACTCTCATCGATTGATTTTATTAGTTGAAGTCCGGGGTCCAAATATATGCCTCCAAAACAATCAAGGAATAAGAATAGTTATGGAATCGACCGTCCAGATAACTCATATCATGAAAAAACATGGATATTGTACGTAATATTGCGGGATCATATTATTTGGTACCTCTCCCTACCCCCATTTTCCAACCCCTGCGTACGTGCCTCATACTAGTTAAGCGATTTAATTTCTAGCAGCATAATTAATTAATTAATTAATTAATTTCCGCATATATGCCTTTTTACCAGTACTAAGGTCAGAATAAAATTAATCACAAGTGAATCACCCGATGATGGATGATTGATCAATTCAGATCAGACATCTCTTAGAAATGGTGTCCACTCTTCAAAGCACCCATTTTTAACACAGACCACAAACTCTACACACATCATCCTCGAGCACTAAACCTTGATTTCATTCGATGGTCAATGTCGAAAACCCGCACTGCTAATAAATTAACAAATTTGCAAGGCCAATGCGTGGATTAATCTAGTTAATTGCTTGGGATATATGTAATGTTTTTTGCTAATGGATAAAAGAATCTTATAAAAAATGGAGTGAGAGTAGGTGCCCTAAGCGTAGAGTACAAATATTGGCATCGCGTTACTTTAGCTTTTCTTGTCTATAAGAAGGCCACTTATCATCCCAATCTTTGCATAGAAGGAGAGAGTTATTGAGGGAGTGAGCTACGTGTAGAGAGAGTAAGGAAGTTGCGTAGAAAGATGGGAAACCAAACCCCATGTGAGAAGTTGTACCTAGGGCTCAAGAAAGTTAAACCTTACTTGGCTATGGTCTCCCTGCAATTTGGATATGCTGGAATGTACATCATCACCATGGTTTCTTTGAAGCATGGCATGAGTCATTACATACTAGCTGTGTACCGTCATGTAGTTGCTACGATTGTTATCGCACCTTTTGCCTTGGTCCTTGAAAGGTCTCTATCTCCCACGAGCCTCCACGACCGACTCACATTTGCAATCTTGCTTAACTCTAATCGTTATTTATTTCCTCTTCTTTTTTGGCAGGAAAATAAGGCCAAAGTTGACGCTCCCAATTTTCCTTAGGATAATGGCGCTTGGTTTTCTTGAGTAAATGCACCTGAAAACTCGATACCTAATCTTTGTCTATATATATACTTCATAAATCTAAATTAAATTGTGTATATCTAACTATATATATTGAATTGGAAACTACCAGGCCGGTGCTTGATCAGAATTTGTATTATCTGGGAATGAAGTACACCTCAGCTACATTTGCATCTGCTACAGTAAATGCCCTCCCGGCCATAACCTTTATAATGGCACTTATTTTCAGGTGACTGGAACTTTTAAATTGCCTCACCACACATCATTTTGTAGGGAAATCATGCAAATGAAAAGAATGTATGCGTGGTTACGCTTTATTGGGCATAATCAGGCCACTAATTGTATGCTAGTGCCTGTCACATCACGCCACGTCACAGATTTACTTGTGATCAATATATTTTACAAAGAAATTAATGTCGTAATTATCACATGGTTCATATATATATATGTGTGTGTGTGTGTGTGTGGATAGCCATATAAATTGCATAATTTGAAGTACAGTTCCTTTTGATTTTATATATTTCTAAAAAAAGTCATGTAACTTAAAGAACATTCTTGATATTATTAGCGTGATACATGTTTAAACATGACCACAAAAGGACAGTACTATAGCGCACTGAAAAAGATGGCCAGACATAATTCAAGAAAATTCATGAGAAGCAAAATAATGGATCGAAGAGTTAGCTAAACGACTGTACGTTTTGTTTAAATATGGTATATTATAAACAGGTTGGAGACAGTCAACTTTAAGAAGCTACACAGCGCAGCCAAGGTGGTGGGGACGGTTATCACGGTCACAGGAGCAATGGTTATGACCTTGTACAAAGGTCCAATCATCGATTTTATAAGATCGCAAGGAGCAGCTCACCGTGGAACCACAAGCAATGCGTCCGGTAATCAGCATTGGCTTACTGGAACACTAATGCTCCTAGCCAGTTGTTGTGGCTGGGCAGGTTTCTTCATATTGCAAGTGAGTAGTCACTTCTTTTTTTTCTCAACATTTGTACAGTTCATAGGTAAAAAGCTTTGAATATTTAAGTTGTTAATAAAACTTGCTGAATAATGCATCAATTTTGGTCCAGTCCTTTACTTTGAAGAAATACCCAGCAGAGCTTTCTCTCACAGCATTGATATGCATGACGGGCATGGTGGAAGGTGCAGCAGTGTCACTTGTTATGGAACGTGACATGAGTGCCTGGAAAATAGGCTTTGACTCTAGGCTTCTAGCTGCTGCTTACTCCGTGAGTATCCTTTTCTTTTTTAATTTATAGTTTCAGATGAATAATAATAATAATGGATAGTACTTTCTTAACACTTTCAATCATGTAATTAGGGAGTGGTTTGTTCTGGAATTGCATATTATGTACAAGGTGTGGTAATAAGGAAAAAAGGCCCTGTCTTTGTAACTTCTTTTAGCCCTCTTTGCATGATCATCACGGCAGCTCTTGGATCCGTTGTTCTATCGGAGCAACTCCGCCTTGGAAGGTATATAGTATCTTCGATTCCTTTCAACACTGTTTACTCTAGGCTTAGACAAGCACATTACAAGATCTCTTTTTATTATCAATTGTAATTGAAGGATGTCCAGGTGAGGATATATTTCAATTAGTAACATTATTTGTTGTTTGTCTTGCGTTGCAGTATAATTGGAGCAGTTCTAATAGTTTTTGGCCTGTACACTGTGGTGTGGGGTAAGAGCAAGGATAGTATAAGCTCATCAACAATGGAGTTAACAAATGAGAAAGGTGGACCCCAAGATCAGCTGCCAATCCAAGATAGTAGCAGGCTATCGTCGACCAGTTTTGCAAATAGCACGCAAGGACCTGACGATGGAATGTCCAGGCAAATTCCACCAAAGATTTACAATCACTAGAAGGACCACTATAGGATTTCTCACACTCTCCCCCACCTGATCTGTATCCATCTCCTCCGAATAAAGTAGCTAGCACTCTTTACTCGATGTATGCTGAGATGGGGATAAATTAATCGCTTTTCGATCTTTAATTCTGCTTATTGGTTACTCTTTTCTGTTATGATGAAGAATCCATGTCTAGCCAGTTTGCTTTAATTGCGTAAGCTTAGGAAACAGGTACAAGAAAGAATTAAGTTCCAGGAGGTGTGGATAGAATGTATTGGTGTTTGAAGGTCAGAATCCAAATGGTAAGATTGCATTTGAAGATAAAGATGGCGAGAGATTCATCTTATTCGAGTTTTCTCTGGCACTTTTTTTTATTTTAGTACCTTTATATTTATCTCGGACACCTGCTTACCGACCCTACTTGTTAAGAAATACCGACCCTACTTGTTAAGAAATGGCCTCTCAGAGTATTCCTCGAGAATCTGAATCTTATACCGTCTTTCTTTTATTATGGGTATCACCCATGGGGTCAGGTGTGAGCGAGTGCCTCAAGGCGAATTTTATTGGCTGTTGAGAATAACAGCATCAGAATCACAGAGAGCTAACCTTGTCCTAGCAACAAGGAGCCAAGGAAATTTGTTTTTGTTTTTTGTTTTTAGCATGGTAAAAAAAATCAAATAATATAGTGTAAAAAATATTTACCTCTCTATAAAATTATTAAAAATAAGATTTAATAAAAAAAAAGAAGAAAGAAAAAAAAATAAAAATTATAGAGATATTTCGAAACTCTGATGACAACATTATTAGTATTACTAAAAAAATTTTGACGAGATAAATTCAAAGACATAAAAAAAAATCATTAACAGTGATATGAATGGGTGACATGTACAGCTCAAAAATAAATAAACCCCGACATCTTTGAATTACTTGTGTAGCCTATTCCGTTTGCCATTTATAATTTTTTTTTAATATTGTTCGATTCATCTTGTCAAAATTTTTTTTATAATATCAATAATATCATTATTAAAATTTTAATATATCTTCTAATTTATTTTTTCTCTGCTATCTATTCAGATGTCACAAGAAGTGAGGATATTTTTTACACTTTATTATTTTATCAAATTCTTTTTTACTAAGCTAGAATCCAAAAAAAACTCAATGACTTTCATATTGATTCCTCCACTCCCACAAACGTTCCTAATTATTGTTAATAGCAAAGGTGTTTGCCCGCGTCATCACGCGAGCGGGGCTGTTTGTTTAGAATTGTTAATAAAACACATTATATTATATTGATAATTATCGAATTGTAAAATGACAGCCTGATGGAAGCAAAGGCATCTCTACCCCATAAATAGCCGAAATATTAATTTTTTTAGTTATTCTTTATTTGTTTTTATTTCAATACGAGCACAAAATAAAATTAAGGGACGGAAGAAATAAGATCAAGAAGGGATAAATTATTTTTATATATTATAAAAAATATATAATATAAAATTAAATGTGTGTGAAATCAAAAGAAACAAATAATTTAAAGATGTGTTTTCACCACACACACAAAAAAAAAATATTAACTTATTTCAAAGGGGAAAAAATTATGCTGGAATAAAAAAACAAATACTATTAGAAAGTAATAAAATAAAATAAAATCTTAGTGCAGCCAGCCCGTGTGCTAGGCCCAACAATAGTAAGGGCCCGCTATATTGGGCTGGGTGTGGCGGACCCAAATCTGTTAATAATTGAAAACAAAAATAGAGGATAAGAGCAGCCTCTGTTTTGGGCATAAAATTCGATTTATTTATTTATTTTGCAGAAACACCTAAATTAAATCAAATTTCATCCATAAACTTATTTAAAGCCTTAAAATCCATTTTTATTCGATTATAAACGACAAAAAAAAAAGTTTCAAAACTTGTACTTACAACCGAATCTACTTTATCTGACCATCTTCGAGCAGGCATTAAGTTTACTTACTAAATGAATCAGAGCAGTTATTTGTAGCTCACTTTCTCAGATAAAAGTTGGTGATGACGTATGGAGTCCTGAACAAGAAGCATAAAAACACACGTCTCGAATCAGTGTCGTTAACAATCTGCATAAGATCCATGCGTTCCTCAATCAGGAGCAATCATTGTTTGTGGCTCAAGAACATTTCAAATGAATTGAATTTTAGAGGCTTCTGTCGTGAGTAGAGTTTGGAATTTTTCATCCCTTTGTCTTGAACCATCAAGTTGTTGCCAATTTCATATCTTAGGAGGGACTAGCCTGGTCTAAAGGTATAAATTGCCTTGATATGTAAATCATTCAAATCATCCAAAACAATTGCTGCCAATATCACATCGCCTAAACAACGATCATTTTGGATAAACTAGACAAATTATTTACCCATCTAGTAACTATAATCAGAAACTGCATGTCAACAGAGTTGATTCATGGAAGCATGGAGCCTTGATGGGGGGGGCGCGGTGGGGCGGATGTACTCGACTTAGAGCTTACAAAAATCCTAGCTTAGAATTTGAGCCCTGTACAAGTCACTAGAGCAGCTGCAATAAACATATCCTAATAGGCAAAGCTGCAAACAAATTTTCCATCAAAGCTATCTATTGCTACAACCAGAAGTAAAAAAAAAAAAATAGAACTAAATATGGTACACATAATACACCCAACATAATCCAATGGCTGAGCCTTCGAATACACCCACTTACTCTTTATTGTTGAAGCTTCTTTCATCCATGTCAAGTCAGCTTGTACAGGACGACTCAGTCGCTGCCATCATCTTGATCTGCATAGACAATGAGAGAATTATAAAAAGGAAATGATGTTGAAGCTCATAGCATGCGACCAATATAATTCCAGCAACTATGTAGTTGTCTTTCATTTGTGCTCATTTACTTTCCCTGGTACACTATCCACAACAGAAGGTATTGAGGCACCTCAGTTTTTGTGACATTTTTCTGGTTTCAGAGAGATTCCAGTCCACTAGTCACAGGCCTGCATTTCCCTGAACCTCAATGAAATGTATCCAAGTGTCACCCACTAACAAAGGACCCAATCTTGTCTATTTAGTCACTTACCCTCATCAGCCTCTTTAGTTGGGCTATCACCACCCTTGTTGTCATCTCCATCATCATCTCCATCATCTCCATCGCTGCCATCCTCCTCCTCGCCATCCTCATCATCCTCTTCTGTATCACCAGTGTCATCACTCTCACTTTCATCTGGCACTTTTGGTTTTGGTGGAGCTACAAAACTGGTGGCAGACCTTCTACGTGAAGTTGTCACAATGTTGCTCAAGTCAATGCCCTCAAGTTCTTTTGCCCTTTCCTTTCTCTTTCTGACTTCCTTGATCTCTGAGAATGCAGTGATTAAAAGGTTGTCAACTTTAATACATATACACATGCTTGTGGGTATAAAGTTGCATTTACATCAAGTATTGTGCCATATGATTAATAACATTAGAATTTGATAATTTTTCTGTGAACAATATTAAGGTCCAGAAAGCAGCATATTTGTTTATTCATAGTTCATATAGCTAGATTTTCAATAGTAAAAACCACCTTTTTCAGAAGGATTTGACGACAATCCTTCTCTAGAAAGAATTTCTTCAAGTTCCTTTATTAGCCGAGCCTCACGTTTGTTCTCAGGCGCTTGCTTCACCTTCTTATAAATCGAAGGAGGCACACTGCAAAAGAAATAGCAAATGTTTGGGTGTCAAGCCAAACAAAGCCCTGTTTTGGGTCTATAAATGGCAGGTAAAAGAAATACCTCATCCCACAGGATTTAATGACTGATTTCAGATGCTCCACGCGTTTCCCATATGCTGGAGTAGAAGCTTCCTTTTTCTACAAGAAGATCAAAACATATTTTACCAAACCATAGTTTATAATTTAAACAACCACTTTTTTTTCGTGCAGGAATGGGTGAGTGTGGGGGCAGCACCTTGACTGGTTTTTCTGTTGATGATGGAGAATTGTTGTCTTCTGAAGCATTTCCACTGACTTCTGAATCGCTGTTGTCCTCTGCTGCTGTTTCCAAAGGCTTGATCCGCTTGTTGGCAGATACTTTGGTTTCCTTTTCAGTTCTCCTCCGCTTTTTAGACCCTTCGGAGTTCTGCATCTTTCGTTCAACACCAATTTTCTTTTTCTTTGGTTTTACCTCTTCATCTTCCTCCTCGCTCTCTTTATCTGAAGAATCTGCGCTCTCTCTACTGCTAACCTTTTTAGATGCTTTAACATGAGAATTGTTCTTGAGAGTTTTCTTCTTAGGTTCAGAAACTTGAGAAGATTTTAATACCTGATAAAGATGATGGTGACTAAATCAGATAGTATATGATATGAACACAGGCTAAAAGGCAACGCTTAAACAAGAATATGCACCTCATCTAATTGCTTGCTAATGAACTTCTTGTAGGGATCGAGCGAAAATTTATTGAGTTTAAGATCTTCCTCTAAGAGTCGACGAAGTCCAGCCATTGTAATTTCCCTGAGATGACAAAAGGTGACATTAACTTTCAAAATCACATGAACCACCAAGAAACAGTGGGTAAGGATTGATTCAACCAAAGCCCACTAGCACGAGAAAAAGAAACACATGAAGCTTAGGAAAGGAGCAGGCTGGCTATCAGAATTGACAGCCAATCCAAAGGAATTGACATACTCGGAATTAGCTTTGATATAAGAAGCCCGTCTCATCATGGCTTTCTTTATGCTGCCTTCACTTGGAACTTCTTTAACCTCATTTGCTTGAGTATCCTTCGCCTTTGATTTTGTTGTTTTTTGTCCTGACAAAAGGCCCATTACAGGAGAGTCTTCCATTTTTTCCTCGTCTTCAGAGCAAGGTTCCTTTATATTGTTTTTCAAATCTAGTCTTTCAGGTGATTCTGTAACTTCTTTTGGAGAATCAAAGTGTTTTTCCACTGTATCCCCAGAGTCCTTGGAGGCATTGTCAGTAACAGCACCATCTAAGCACTGGCATAGACAGACACAAGCATAAAATCAGAAGCAAAGGGAGTTCGGGAACCAATTATGACTAGTAATGAGAATCGGACAGCATTAAACTTGTAAGAGGACCCCAACTCCAGAGAGTAGTTTTTCAGATTAACGCACAAAATTCCCAAAAACAATCAACAGCTAAATTTACATCATGATTCCAATGCATCCTCTACATCTTTAACTTCTTAAGATTTGAAGAGTTAATACAACAGTCCACGACATCATCAAGATCAGTATTAACAAGTGAAAGAGTGAAAACTTAATTCCCACGATAGACATCAATCAACAGTTAAACATTCTGCTAGAATCATTCACAAGCAAATTAGTAAGTAAATCAACCAAAATTAGTACAATTTAATTTAAGCACTTTAGTAAGCTCTAAATGCAAGCCAGTGCATCAAATACATGCTCATTGCTTTTGTTATACATGCTCATTGCTTTTGTTTACGAGCTTCCCTCGTTAGCTTGATCACCTTTGTACAGCAGTTAGTTCACATTTATGGAAACTTCAAATCCAACTTATTGAAATCGGCACATGCCGTTCTCTAATCCAAAACAACCAATATCATGAACAATTTTAAAATACATCACTACATTAAACCATTTTACTAAAAATGTCAGATTCCAAGATTTCCAAAAACGGTTTTTATCTTTTTGCACAGGCGTTTAACTTAGCCCACTAACCTGAGCAATGCAGACATACAACGATACATAACTAAGTTATCTTTAATAGGAATTATCATTCTAAACCGACATAAAATAGCAACAGAACAAAAGGAATCAGAGGTAATAATTACATTTTAAATGAAGTTAAAACTCAGACGAGTATGGCATATACCGGCATGACCACAAGCAAAATTACAAATGGCAGAGTCTGAAGATTTAAAAATAAACATTACCTCAAATAAACACTGCTTGACAAATCTCTTATGCACATCCAACGCTAATTTGTCCAATCCCAAGTCCTTCTCTAACAGTCTCCGCACCCCCTCAAACGTCAGAGAACTGCAATTTTATGTTTATTTACAACAAAATTCATTCAATTCTCATCAATCCCTTAATCACTAAAACTGCATAAATCATTTCCTTTCTTGATCAACTCCCAGCAAAAATTAAATTACACCAACAAAAAAAAAACCTAGAATTGCATAAAATTCTCAGGTGATAAAGAAAGGGTGTGCTCACTCGGCTTGTTTTTTGAAGTGGCTAACGCGAGAGAGCATTGCTTCCTTGACTTGGGACTCGATATCGAGTGACTCGTCGGGCGTTTCTTTTTTCACCGTCTCGGTGGCTTGCTCTTGCATCTCCTCTGCCATTCCCGGCGCTAGAGAGAGAAAGAGAATGGAAAAACGAAACGGAGAGGTTTACTTTTTTTCCTTTTCTTTTGTTTTTTAATTTTTCTTCGCGAGCTGTGATTTGGAAAGTTACGCCCTATACTAGGAAAAAAAAAAAAAACAAGGTAACAGTAAAACACTATAATCCTGGACTGATTAGAATCTGGATTAGAATCGACATTATTAATTTCATTGGGGATAAATTTGTATTTGCACATTTTTAATACAATAAAATAATTTAATTATTCTTAAAATTAAAATTTTTTAAACTAGGTTTAAAAGTATTTTGATCTTTTTACGTTTCGCTAACATGATGAAATGATTTTATACATGTTTAGAAGTGTGTTTTAAAAGTCTACCTTGAAAAAACATTAAATTAAAGATTTTTTATGTTTTATGATTATTTTAATATATTGATGTTAAAAGTAAATAAAAAATAAAAAATAAAAAATTAATATATTTTTAAACAAAAAATATTTTTAAAAAATATTATGCACTATAATTCCAAACACACATTATATTATCGTTAAAAAAAAACATCCAATAACTTTTTTTTAATTTCATCATAGCATTTTAGTTATAAGAAATTTGAATGTGGAACAAATTAGTTTTTAAAAAAATATATAAAAATAATTAATAAAAAGTGGTTGGTGCCTTGTTTTTTTAGAGACATTGCCTTCCACAAAGGGCGTTGAAAGCATCGTATTGTTCCCTTCATGGTGGTCAGGCGCATGTGCATGGCTGGGAAACGATTTGGTTCTAGTGGATTTTTTTCCTTTCCTTCCTTTGTTTATCTTCCTCGCCTTGAATTCCATACCAGTCATTTCAAAAATTATATGTGTCCTCTAGTTTGTATTCGTATCAATTTTAATATTTATTTTTTTTATTGCTATTTGTTTTGATTTTTTAAGTTGATATTTTTTCAATTTCATCCCTAAACATTTTATTTCATTTAATTTATTTATCCAATTTGATCCTCATTTTTTTTATTTCTATTTTTTTATCCCTTTCTTAGTTTATTTTTTTCAGTTTCATCCCTCAACATATTATTTCATCTAATGTTTTTATCCAATTTAGTCCTTATTCTCTTAATTGCTATTTTTTTATCATTTTCTTGATTTTTTTTATTTTAATCTCTCATTGTTTTCTTTCATTTAGTTTTTTATACCATTTTTTGTCTTTGTTGTTTTAATTGTTATTTATTGTGTTTTTAATTTTTTTTATTGTTAGGGGTTTTGTTTCATGATTTTTTCATGTTTGTCTTCTATAAAGTCATTATGGTCTCATGGCTCAAGTCCCTGGTTCTAAAGATTAATCTAATTTGCCTTTGATCTTTTTTATATCTTTTTTTAAATTATTTTTTTTATCATTTGACATTAGATTACTCGGCCTTGAACTTCATTTTTTTTCCCCAGTTTTCTTTATTTGGGATTATCTTGATTTCATATCCCAGGTTAAGAGTTAGTCGAATTAACTTGAGTTGACTTTGGTTTTTTTATGGTTTTTTTTTTAATTTATTTTTTTTCAACTTCATCCTTAGCTATTTGTGACTCAGATTATGAGATCGCGAGAATCTGATAGGAAAAAAAATGAAGAAAATCACAAAACTATTTAAAAAAAAAATTATTGTTGGACAATGAAATCGGAAAAGAAAAAACTCCAGAAAAATAAATAGGACATTGACATACATTAACTTTTTATACTCGTGACTTAAATCATTAGACCAGAAGCACTATACATGGAAAAATCACAAAGTCCAATCCATGGCAAATCAAATATCAGGGAATGAAATCAAGAAAAAAAATTCAATTACATAAAAGAATCTAAAATAAAAAAAAGTAGCAATTAAAATTATCGTACATATGCGTCGTTGCGACAATCATCTTTTTTGATTAGGTTTTGGACGGGGAAAGAACAAGTAATTCTTATCTTTATATGTTTTAAAAGGTTCGGGGTCATCATTTAGTAGTTTGATCAATAAAAACCATAATTGATCTTTAAAGTTTAGGTAAGGGAGCTGGTTGTGTATAAGAAAAACAAAATCACCCCTAATACACCATGCTAAGGTTAAACTACATTGTCTATTTGTATGATTGATTATTAAGGTCTCATTGTGTTTTACTATCCATTGGTTTGTCTATTAATTAAAGTGAATCCACGTCAATAAAATCAATCACTGTTTTATAGGTTAAACTTGTAATTCTAAAGTCAAATAATATTTTATTAAGTTTTTGTTTCTTTTGATACTGAGAACACATGTTATATATAAGTTTATATTTTAAAATATTAAAAAAATTGATTTTTTAGTGTTTTTAAAATTCAAGCGAAATTCCAATGGATTTTTACAAACTAGTTATAAAATTCATTAATTGACTTTTTAAAAGAAAATGAAGAATTTTTTTTTTATTTTACAAAAATATGCATAATTAGACTTTGTCCATGTGCAATTCACAACATAAATCTATTTTTTGTTGTTTTTATATTTTTAAAAATTGATTTATATAATATTAGGAAAATATCTTACGTATAAGTTTATAATTCTAAATATTAAATATAAAAGGGTAAAAATAGTAAAAAAAAAGGAGTCCAAAATTAATTACAAAATAGTCATTAAAAATATGCAAATTAATTAAAATTAAATTAAAGTTGTGTTTGGCAAAACACAAAGAAGAACATAAAATAAGGCTATAGGAGAGGTATTAGAGCATGTTTGTCAAACATGCCATTAGCTAAAAAAAAAACACCAGCTTAAAAATCACCTTAAGGAAATGTTTGCTAAAATTACCTTAACAACTCAAAAATACATTTTTTCTTTAATAAATTTTGATTTTGCCAAACATGATCTCAAGCAATGAAAGGTTTAACCTGGTCACGTGAGCTGAACTTCCTAGCCTGAATCAAAACCTATAAGCACAACCCACAATCAACATAAAATTTGTAAAAATCAAATAAAATTTGTAAAAATCAAATAATAGTTCATGTTTGAATATCTTCAAGAACACAAAAGGCACCACATGAACGTAATAAACAAATCAAAGTTAAAGATATGTTTCCAACAACACAATAAAAGGATAATTTTGATTATTAGAAAACATCGCACACATCAATAGCTTTTTAAATTCAATATTAATTAATCATCCAAAAAAGATCAAATTACCTTTTATTATTTTGGAATCAACAAAAAAAAAATTCATGTGAAAAGACCAAAAAACTCTTGAACAAATGACTTATTTTTTCTTGATTCTAAGAATAAAGATGATTTTTGACTGTTTTTCCACAAATAAAAAAACAAAAACACTCTTAATCAACAACTTTTATTTTTTTTACTCTATGTGTAATTTTGTCATTTTATTGGTTTGAAAACTTTGAAAAAATGCGTGTACCCGGTAAATTTTTTAATGACTAATAAATTATAAGAAAAAAACTGAATTACCCAGTTACTGTAAGACAACTCTTTTTTTTTTCTTTGAAGGTAAAAAAAATAATTTCACTATAATAAAGATCAGTTTTATCGTGTCTGGAATTTTGCGATGCCTTTTAGAGTTTTTGTTAAACTTGAAAAAATATCCTTTTTAAAAAATTTCAAGTCAAACACATATCCAAGACAAACATAGCGTGAAAGTTTGGATCGGCAGGCGGTCCGGAAGAGAATTGAGAAATAGAGGCGCAAATCTGATAATAACAACATTTACCCACAGCGGTTGGGAAAGGAAAGAAAAGAAAAAATCCCTATCATCCCTCCCCGGGTTAGGACCATCAAAACCAAGCTTGATTCTGGGACACGCAAATCATACAGAAAAACAAGTTTAGCTCTGTCTTTCAACATCAGAAAGAACCAACAAAAAGTTCCCATGGGAGGCCACGGCGCTGTAGAGGTAGCGAAGACGGTCATCGAGGTGGCTGACGTGGCATGGAAAGCGATGGAATTCACCCAGCACCACCACCTCCACGAAAATCACCAGCATGAACCTGTCAACGACACCAAAAATAAACCAGTGGATGAAAAACTGGAGTCTTTAAGATCGGAGAATAAGCGTTTGAGGAATTTGCTTGAGCAAAATTTGAAACTACTCCAAAATCCAGCTGAATCGCCTTGCTTATTACAGGAGTGCCCTACTCACGTATGTAGTTTCCCTTCTATGCGAGAATCTGGTGCCATTTATCTGGCATCCATAACAAGCATTATTTATAAAAAAATTCTTTTTTTTCTTAAATTTAATAACTTTATCATGGAATCTGTGCTAAATTTTATGGGTCTTTGTTGTTTTTCAAAAAATTGCAGCTGTACAGCCATCTAGTAGCTACTGTGGATTCTGAGAATTTCTTGACTAAACTTAAATCCCTCCAGCAGGCTTCAGTAAACGAAACTGGCATTCAGTTCCCTTTTAAAGAGGCCACAGGTTTGTTAATTTCTTACATGGTTGTCGATTTTAGCTTTATAGTATGGTAGTTTCTTTGGTGTTCATCTGGGTTTGATTTTTTATTAGGGGATGATATGCAATTAGTTGAGGTTCTAATCAGTGTTGACAACAAAAAACCTAGTCGGTGGGTTTGGGTAACAGAAGACATGGTTCCTAGCAATACTGAAGAGCGGAGTGGTATTGATGATGAGAACTATGTGGTTGTTACTGAGGAGAATGTGGTGGACGGGGTTGCTTACTTCATGGCTAAATGCCTTGTAGCAAACCCGAAGGCACAGGTGATTTTTAACTGTGTTTGTTAAGATGGATTGATAATGGTCGATACTTGATATAATTTATGTAACATGATTTCCTATGTTGTAACTGCAGAAATTGACGCCAGAGGAGCTGCAGAAAAGTAAGTTGTAATGGAACTTGAATGTTTTTGTGCTTCTGATTTTTAAGCCAAAAACCTGATTTTGTGCGTATAGCTATTTTGAGATAACTACTAACCCAGTGTTGCGAAAACTTGACTTTTACTTTTATTTCTCAACAATTCATTCTTCTCCTCGCCTATTGAATAGCTATTTGTGCAAGGACTTCAGTAGAGCCACCTTCTTTCTTAATTTATGCTTCAATGAAGTATACTAGTGCTGTGAATCTATGTTGTTACGTGTTTTGTTCTTTGTTATGGTGAAATTCAAATGTGTTTGAAATAGCAAACCATGTTCTGAATCTGATGACTAGCATATCAAATTTTCTTGGATATGTTCCCTTTTCTGCGTAATATATAGTGAAGGAATGTGAGTTTCTTATGAATTAAGTGTTACTCAATTTCACGAGGTTGGCAACTTGCAGTTCTGGCAAAAGCTTTGGGTGGCGTGAGCAAATTGGAAAAGGTGTTTGATATCTGGCATGCTGCGACCATGTTTTATACCCTGGGAACCTGGGGGCTTGCTTTGGCAGGGTGAGCATTTCACAATCTAGTAATATCTTAGTTTGCAATTCTAGGAATACAGATTCCAGGTTGAAGAGAAAAATGTGCTACGTTGTTTGATAGAAGTAGGTCTCAACTTCATTTTTACTTCTAAATAATGAATTTTCAATCTTATTTTCCTGCTATCATTTCTGGGTCAAGTAAAATATATTCCTTATTCGATTGGTTGAGAAAAATTAGTTTGGGAATTGAAGTGGATGAACCTTTATTATGCCCCTTGGATAGGCTTGAAATGCCTCAGACTGACTGGGGTCTGCATTATAGATGCTAATCCACCTAAATACATGCTGTTTTAACCTAATTAGGAAGAGATTAAAATACTAAGACCTACCAGAAGCTTTGTGGATGGCCTCCCAAATCACATTTGTTTAGAATTAGCAGGGGATTCAAGCTGCT
>Ga0325411_1002721_pt1 | contig 19980 bp, 12 predicted proteins | sample PopdelMetagenome_13_FD_206181 | JGI IMG/M metagenome (GOLD analysis project Ga0325411, IMG submission 206181) | Populus deltoides microbial communities from Bellville, Georgia, United States - Xylem-PdIQD-R4 | ecosystem: Host-associated > Plants > Phyllosphere > Stem > Wood/Secondary xylem...
AAAAAAAATATCAATCAAATAAACCTTTTGGTGTAGGTTGAAACCCAATGGACCTTAGAAACTTGTTCCAAAGCCCAAAAAACATGAGTAAAGGGATTTGATATTTTAAAAACTAAGAGTAGAATAAATTGGAAGTCTTCCTTTCCTTTTAAAGAAAATATTTCTTTCTTATTTTAATAAAAACAAGTTTCAAAATAATACTGGGATATTGATCCATAACATCAAAGTGCAAGATGGGGATGTAGTTATGTTCTCGGCCAAATACAGCCTTGAAACAATTTTGAAATAGGTTTAGCAAATAAGGATCTAGTGAAACAATTTGAAAGAAATGACACAATATGAAGCAAGATATGTCCTTTAAAAGACCTACTTTGGTGACTTAAGGTCTAGCTAGGAAATGGATCGAGCCAAAATCATGCAAGACAAACACCACAAACAACAACCAAAAAAAAACCTAAACGTGTCATAAAATAAATTCACGTAAGAGTACAGAAGCATCACGAGTAGATTCACAAACATCAAACTCATTTTAGAAGACATGGGTCTTTAAAAAAGCCTAACTTGGATGACTTGAGGTTGTTTTGAAAGGGATTAGGTTAAACCAACTTATTACAACACAAATACATTTAATCTGCATATAGCAGGTATGAAAGTTAAAAGGAAATACAACATCACACATTAAATAACGTTTCCAAAGATTACATGCATATAGTGACATACAAAATAACATTGGAAGTAAAAAGACTGGGAAAGGGTTACCTAAGCTGGAAGAGAAAGGAATGAACACAACAATGGCTTGAGCACTAACTCTCCAATGGAAAAATATCCTCTTCCCCTTCTTTTTCTCGAGGATTAAGGTCATAAACTAACACACCAAGTCCTTAACCTCCCTTTATTCTATACTAAGTATTCTACTATCTCAAAGATTATGACCTAAAGCCTAACATTTCTCTTTTTTTCTCTACCTCTCTTAATATCTTTCTGGTTTTTTTCTTTCATCTCTTTATTTTCCTCTATGTGTGTTACTCTCCTTATCGATTGATTCTTTTTTCTTCATCTTTCCCTCTCTAATAAAACCCTAAGTCTATTTATCGGTAGAAAAGACTTTCCTAGCTCGATGAATACTCGCCATTAAATGCAAGCAACTAACAATCAACCTTTGATTGGGCCAAGACAGAAACTAGGACCACTATTAATGGTACAAAGGAGAGCATGCAGATGCTGTCCTTGCAAGAGTCAGCAAAATAATCACTGAAAATAAAATGATAATAATAAAAACAACAAAGCCAAAAGCAAACAAGGGAGAACAGCAAAGCAAAGCAAGGATTGATGAATGACACCAATGCTTGTGAGAGACCGACGGCAAAATCACTAGAAAAAACCCTAAAATTGGGCAAACCAACAGTGATGAGGTGTTTGGGTTAGGAGGTCATGAAGCGGCTAGGTACTAGGGTCTTCGTATGAGTTAGAGGCAAAGAGGAGTTCGGTGGCTCTCTAAAAGGCTAGGGCTCTCTCCATCTCAGTTTTCATCTTGAGGAAGAAGACAAAGGGCTGCTCTGGGGATTTATATCACGCCTCTGAAATGATAGTGTCTAGGATTTGAAAGTTCAAACAAGTCCCTGAAAGTCAGTGCTTCTTTTGTTTCAACCCTTCTGAGGTGCCAATTGTACTATCTAAGATAAAATTCAAGTTAAAAAAAATAAGTCTTTCAATTAAGCCCTTGGCTGAAATTATCCCTTCAATTTCTTTTTCTAAAATGGTCCTTGGATCTGTAAATCTCTTAATTAAAGTCAATGTCAGCATTAAGAGATAAAAGTTTGTTTAATAAAAAATATAGTGGAACCTATAGGATCTTTCACATCACTAATTTGACAATTTGGTCCTTGATCCTTTAATTCCTTCAACTACAACCAATTTTGATTCAATTATACCCTTTAAAAAATTATCCTTACCCCTTAAAATCTAAAAAAAATATCTTGCTTAGTTTCTTAATTTTTCGAGACACATACACATCAAAGAGAAATCGTGTTTTTAATCTTCATCTTTTATCTTTCATGGTTTCAGCCTATAGTAAAAAAAATATATATATTGTTCTTGTTTGAATTGTATCGATAAAAAGAAAAAAAGAAAAGTCAAAGAAAAATTACAAGAATTGATTGAAATGACGAGTTAGAGCATAATTGAATACAAGCCCTTGCATTCTAGGGATGGCCGAAAGTTTCTTGAATATTTTCTTGATTTTTCCAAATAGGTACATACCAAATCTTAGTATTTTCGAATTGAATTCTTGTTTTTCTTGGATTATCTTGCCTTGTTTCATTTAAATTTGGGTAGTATACATCTTTTTTGCTTTATTTTAATTATTTTATTAAAATTCTTAAAGTTGAATATTGACTTATTGAATTAGTTCGTTTTCTTTGAAACTTTAACATAAACTTCATTTCTTTTATTTTGTGTTTTCTCTTCATCATTATATTTCTCATGAATTTACTTTGGTATTCATAAATTTGTCCTCAAGTTTTGTATTGATTAGTTTCATATATTTCTTGATTCTTAATTCGTCATTATTATAAAATTATTATGTTATTTTGATTGATTATTTGATCAGTTGCAAAGTTACATTTAAGAACCTAAGTAAGCGAATAGTGAGGTAAAGGGCATAATGATCGATATTATTTGAGTGAAAAGCTCAATTGAATTGTGTGAAACACGAGTGGAGTGATATTAAATTGAGTGTAAACATGTGAGGGAATGTGTGAGAAAATTTTTCTCCGTTGCTAACCTTTATTGCAAGTATTCATAATGATATCAAAAAGTGTGACACAATCGAATGTGAAGGATCTTGTATAAAGACAAGATAGGTTGGAGGTAATGATGGAGGCTTTGATGGGAAAGATTGATAAATTGAGTATTAAAATGATTAGTAGACATTATGTTTCTAGTTGTAAAGTAAAGAAGGCTAAAACGTTTATTAGACGAGCATTATTTTCTTCAAATGAAAGTGTAACTGAAAACTTCGATGATGATAAGAAGAAGGATGTAGTTAATCATGAAAAAAGCCTCGTGCACACCAAAGTTTCTTATATGAGACACAGCTAATGAGAGAGTTTGGTGGTAGATTTTGGTCAAATAAGGATTTTGGCTGGTCAAATAAGGATTTTGGCTGAAGGAGGAATTTTGATGATCATAATGGTTTAGATCAATCAAGCCTCTATTTTGAGTTGACTTACCCCCTTCCTAGTGGGACTGTAACTTGTTGTACTAGGTGTTTTCATTTGCTGCTTCGCTTTCTTGGTGCACTACTATACCGAAAGTTTCTAAGTCTCATCTTTATCCTTATTAGAAAACAAATTTCCATTATTTTGTTTAACTCTCCTTTGTTTATTAGCTAAAATTCAAAGCCGTAGATTTAAGGAGAATTTCAGTTCTATTTTTTCAGTTTGTGCCTAGCTTTGCCCTATAATTTGGATAGCATAAAATTTAAAATTTCAACATTTAGGGAAATAATGGTCTAAAGGCTTATTTAGATTAGGAAAGAAGGTGGAATTTGTTTTTAATTGCCATAAATATTCAAGGGAAATGAAGGTAAAATTAGTTGTATTTGAATTCATTGATCTTGTTATAATTTAGTGGGATCAACTTGTTACAGATAAGAGACATAATGGAAAAGAAGTTATTAACACATGAGAGAAGATAAAAACAATCATGAAGAAGAGGTTTGTCCCTAAACATTATTATAGAGAAGTATATAATAGATTGCAATCTTTATCTCAAGGTTATAAAAGTATTGATAAGTATTTTAAAAAGATGGAAATAACTATATATATTAAAGTTAATATTTCTGAAGATAAAGAAGCCACAATGGCTAGATTTTAAAATGGTTTAACTACAGATATTCCTAATGTTACTTAATTGTAGTATTATTTAGAAATCAAAGATATGGTGCATATGGCTATAAATGTTAAAAAAAAATAGTTGAAAACAAAAGGTAGTGCAAGACCAGGCAGTTATTTAGGGTCATCTCAGGTTGGAAGTTAAATTTTAGGGAGAGAGAATAATGCACCAATAAAGCTAATAGCAGTACCTAAAGTTGTTGAACCCTCATATGTTAAAAAACAAGTTGCAATAATAGAGGAAAAGGAAAGAAATAATGTCCAACCGAAGCATAAATGAGAGATTAAGCATTTTAGTTGTCAAAGACTTGGGCATTATGCATCAGAGTATCCAAATAAAAGGATTATGATTTTAAAAGATGATAGAGAAGTAGAGCTAGCTAGTGATGAATCTAAATGTGAAAGCATATCAGCATTTAAAGATGCCAGTAATGTTGAATATGATGTTAATGGTAAATCCTTTGTTATAAGGAGATCTTTGAATATTCAGGTTTGTGAAGAAGATGTTGAGCAACAAATGGAGAATATCTTTCATACTATATATCACATCAAAAATAAGATATGTAGTATGATTATTGATAATGGTAGTTGTATTAATGTTACTAGTACAACTTTGGTTAGAAAGTTGAACTTGACTACTACTAAGCATGTTACATCGTATAAGCTTCCATGGTTGAATGAATGTGGAGAAGTTGGGGTGACTAAATAGGTGTTAATCTCATTTTCAGTAGGTAGATATAAAAATGAGGTTTTATGTGATGTTGTTCCATGCATATTGCACACCTATTTATTAGGGAGACCTTGATAATTTGATAGAAAAGCCAAGTATAATGGTTTTAAAAGTACGTATACACTATAAAATGTTGAGAAAATATATACATTTGCATCATTATCATCTAAGCAAGTGTATGAAGATTGGTTGAAGCTGAAAAAAAGCAGAAAAAACTGAATAAGCCTTGTTACAAAATAATGGTGAGGATTTGGGGTTGAATAAGACTAAGGTGAGTCATAAGTGTGAAACACTAAAGGGTAAGGTTTTGGCCATTAAAGACAAATTTAAAGGTTTTGATCAAAATAAAAAATAAAGGGAAAGTCAAGTATGGAGAGAAAATTAGTGGAGTGAAGAAACAACAATGAGAAAAGAAGAATATGTATTTTACTCTTATATAATGAGGCATACTTTAACACTAATGAAATTGGTTTTTATATTCCTAGTGTTCGTGTTTCTTTATTACAGGAATTTGAAGATAATGATTATAGTAGTCTATTCTTTAGAAAGGTAGTTCATTTATATGGTGTTCCATGAAGCATTGTATTTGATTTAAGTTTTTGAGCTACTTCTAGAAGGTTTTGTAGTGTAAGTTAGGAACTAAACTTTTATTTTATACTACTTGTCATCCATAAACAGATGGCCAAACTGAAGTAGTAAATAGAAATTTAACTTAATTATTAAGAGCTATCATTCAAAAGAATCTTAAAAACTAGGAACTGAAGTAGTAAATAGAAATTTAACTTAATTATTAAGAGCTATCATTCAAAAGAATCTTAAAAACTAGGAAGATTGTTTACCATTTATTAAATTTGCATATAATTAGACTTGATTCCTTTACCTGTTGATGAAAGAGTTAGTTTTGATGGTAATCAAAATGCACATGTGGTGAAAGACTTACATGAAAAGATATGACAACAAATAGAAAAACAAAAAAAAAATGAGTAATATGCATTCAAGACTAATAAAGAATGCAAATTAGTAAGGTTTGAACTAGGATATTAGGTTTGGATGCATATAAGGAAAGAAAGTTTTCCTGAATAAAAGATATCAAAATTGAAGCCTCGAGAAGATGGTTATTTCCAGATCATAGAGAGGATTAATAACAATGTCTACAAAGTGGATCTACCAAGTGAGTATTGTGTTAGTACTACATTCAATACTTAATATCCCTCTTTATTTGATGTAGGTGATGATTAAATGATGAATCTTTTCGAGGAGAGTGGGAATGATATGATCCAAGCAACACCAAGAAATCCGTTAAGGGTTCCAGTGGTTCAGTGACAAGACTTAGCGCTAAGAAGTTCAACGAGGCTTTCAATGGACTTATTTAAGACACGTAGGCTAAAGTGGATATCAAGAATAGATTAAATAATGAAGAACAAGCCTTGATTAATTTAATTCATGTTTAAAAAATGGTTCTAGATGAGCATTTTGACATTACAAAAAAAGCAAAACAAGAAGATTCAAATCTACTAGTTTTAACCTTTCACTACTATTTTTTCATAGATGGAGATATAGGAGGAATTTTAATGTGATTCTAGTTGTATTGGAAAATAGACATCCATAGTTTTCTTATGATATATGTCATGCCTTCTAATTCAGTAAGACAAAAGAGAAACGTATGATTGAATTTGGAATTTGATTATGCCAACAGATTATGCCAGCAGATTATTAAAATAACTTTAGTCTTATTTAAATTAATTGGACAGTTATTTTATATATCTTTTAGTTATTATTAGGCCTTTTAGAGATATGAAGGTCTTTTAGAGTTATTATTTATTATTATCCATATCCATTAGGGATATTATGTTAGACTTATGATTCATTTTAGTATAAACACTATTTTGTAAAGACTTTTTGAGGTTAGACTATTTTTTTAATAAATAAATTGGCATTATTGATATCTTTTATATGGTTGAGTGATTCTCATACTAAGTTCTTGATTGAACTTGCAAACTCTTTGAAGAATTGATCAACTTTGTTGTTATTTTATTTTACTCGTTTACGTAGGGTGGGGGTAATTGACACAATCAAAAGATTAATGTCTTATCTAAAGTGCAGGAGTGTCGAAGTAATAAATAACCCGGCAAGACCGGGATTGAACTACAGGGAGGTGAACTATATAAATTACAAATAATATATTTATTTAATAAAACAAAGAGTTTATGAGAATTTTATGGGATATTGATGTAAGGTTAAACAAAGATAAAACAATTGTCAAGGTTAGAGGATCCACTAATGGTATTTCAAATAAGTATAGTATAAACTCTTTTTATTACTCAACTGGAAATCACACACAAAGGAGGTTCCAATCGGATTATAACTTGTTAACATGATTACATTAGTTATCTTATTTGAATAATGCTAATACTTGTAAATATTATCAGGTATTCATGATGTTAATTTATGTTAACAACAAATCAAGTTCCTTTCATAACATAGGTGTCGGTTATATCATACAGTTGGTTATGAAAGGATCAAGTATTTGTTGTACTAAAGGTTATACAACATAAATCTAGATTAATCATTTAACAAGCAAAGTATTAAGAGTAAATAAGATAACAAATACAAAACATGTTAGTATCAAACATTAAAGTCCGTGTTGAGTTTATGCTATACTTATTCTTATACCATTAGTGTAACCTTTTCACCTTGACATAATAAACTTAACTAAACATAATAAAAGAGAGAAATATAAATAAACAAGATAACATAAATAAAATATAAGTTAACTAAATAAAAGAAATGAAATGAAAAGCATAAACAAGAGATTAATATAACATAAAATAAAACTTGAACATTACAAAATACAAAGAAAGAAAGCAAGAATATGATCTTGATTTGAAAACCAATATGCCTAAATGCATGGCAAATGCCTTCTTTTATATGCCAAAATTCGAAACTATTGATTTGATGACTAATTGTTGAGTGGGTGGCCACCTCTTGACTTTGTAACAATCCTTATCTTCTTGTCTGCAGAAAATGTCATTGCTAACAACAGAATTTGAACAGATAGTCTTCATAAAAGTTCTGGGAAATTGTGTCAGCTTTCCAATAAAACAAGAATGAGATCATTTTAAGTTCTAGAACTCGAGATATAGGCTGAACACTGAATAGTGTCTGGGCTGCAGAACAGATTCTGACTTCTATGTTGTTACTATAATTTGATCTTGAAAACAGTCCTTTTGAATCTTGGACTCTCATGAAAGTTTTATGCCTATTTCTTAGCTTTCTATCCATATAAACCAGACCTAAATCCAAGTTCTACAACTCCAGTTATGATCAAATAACCGAATGGTGTTTCAATTTGAATTCAACCAGCATCTTTTTTCTAAACTTAGCCCTCTCTTTGTCTTCTCAATTTAAGTAGTTAAACTCATCAATCAATCCTTTTATTTATGTGGTAAGCCTGCATTTCAAATGAATATTTATCATAAATTAAAGGTTTCTTATATTATCAGACTTGTTATTATAAAACATGCTCTAGTTAAAGAGTTATTGATACTTCAAGTGCAAAATGATGATATAAAACCTTGATAAAAATACACTTTTAAGTACTAATCAGGAATCATTACATATAATTTTGGTTCTCTGATATAGGTTATTGTTATGTCAAGTTGCAAACCATTCAAATTGGATTTTAACATATCTTGAAAGGTGTCCCCGTCATTTAACAAGACTCTTTCTCATCTCTTTTATTATGAAACTTACAAGGAATCATTTACATTGAATGATCTTTTAGAATTTTGATTGTCTTGTATTTTAAATACAAAAAGTATTCTAATTTAAGTTTAAAATAATTTTGTTTATTAATAGAATAAATTTTTAATTTGGTCCCACTAAATGTGCTAATTTATTAATCACTAAGATAATCTTCTGATTAATATGCTACCATATAATTGTTTTTACCTTCTAAAAAGGAGAAACCACTAAATAAGAACTTAATCCAAAGATGAGATAGGCACCAACCTCATAAAATCAAATAGAGAGTGGATATCTATGACTTAAACCCTATAAGAAGCTTATCTACTCCAAGTTAACGCGACACAAAAAAAAATGATATGTTTTTTTAAGAAGGAAAGAGAGGATTAATAGGAATTTAAGTGCTTGATAGCAAGTAAATAAATTAAATTAAGCAATGAAATAAATAGTATTGAAATTGATAAAAAGAATAATTGAAATTACATGCATAGGCCTAGCTAGTATTCAAAGTGACAATGTGGTCTTTTGTCTATTAGTAAAAAGCTTGAATTTTATCTAGACATATAAATCCTAATTCTATACAGATGTTAGTACTAAGTAATGAGACTTTATTGAGTCCTTATACAAATTAACCTCCTTTTATATTGATACCATGTGAACCCTAAGCTAATCTTGTAACCTCTTATTGGTTATTTTGTTGAGGACTCCCACTTTTAATAAAACTAGCTTTAGGGTTCTTTGTGCACATTCAAACTTTCTTGGTCGATCATAGCTTTTAATCACTTGGTTGACTATTTTCTTCAAATTTATTAGTAGATCAAAACTCTTTAAACACAGTCAATTCTACTATACTTGATCGATTTCAACTTGCTTCTCCTATTTTATTATAAACAATCATTGTTTTTCTATGATTGACACATGGATATTAATTTTTGGTGTAAACACAAAGTGAGAGGTGTCATAATCAATCACAAGATAATACATGTTTAGACAAAGATGCAATTAAATTTTTTATTATCATATTATCTTGTTGAACCTAGTGTAGGTAATCCGAGTTTGTTATGATAGTGAATGTGTTCTTTACACTAACGAGGGCTGGAGGGCCGGGTTTTGATTTATCAATAAAGCCACACAAGCCTTGCCAAATAAGAAAAGGTTCGATTTATTATGTACTATCATATTTCTTCTACTATAAACACGTGAATGTTTATTTTTTATGTAAACACAGAGCAAGAGGTCTAATAGACAATCACATAAGATAATACATGCTTAGACAAGAATACAATTAAAGTGTTCATCATCAATTGATCTTGTTAAATGGAGTACATGTCATTCGGGTATGATGATGGATGCATTGTATGCAATAAAGAGGGATGATGGGCATGGTTTTGATCGATCAATGAAGCCACACAAGCCTGTTAAAAGACTTGATTTATGTCTTCCAGAATTCTATTAGTTAGTTTTAGGGATACATAATGATGAGCATAATAAAGTGGCAACAATGGGATGTTGTTGTATTTTTGTGGCCAGTTAAAAGAGAAGAGGTAGGCTATCATTCTTGATTGATAAAATTACGAGAGATTATCTAGGGAATTCATGAATGTTGTTAAGCAAAGGCTCTGATATCATATAAGATCAAGAGAATAAAATAGAAAGGAAATGAGAATGAGAATTTGACGGAAAATATTTTTCCTTTTACCCGTGAGTTTTTGAATTAGATTCAACTGTTTTAGATAAATAAAAAGTTTAGATGTGTGTGTATTATTCCTGGTATAAATAAAAAATATATAAAACATGAAAAATATATTTTCTTTTTATGATTAGAAAGTCCCTTATACCTTATCATCAATATTGGGCTCTAAAAATAATATAGTAATAGCATATATGTCTTTATATGTGAAATTAGATTGTTACATCAATGGCTTCAAGGTTCATAAGTTTAATGTTGGGTTGCTTGTTGTAGGAATATAGTGGCCTAAAATCATAATTTAATAGATAAATTATATTACACTAGTTTATCTATTTGTGATATATTATAGAGGGATTAAAATTTTTAAAATAAAAATAAAAATTTTATATTTCATGAAATTTTTGACAATATTATTAAACTTGAACATATAATTATTTTTTTATTTTTTTATAAAGATAAATTTCTCTATCAATATATCTCCTATTCATTAAAAAACTAGAACCGTTGTAGTAATATTTTCAATTCAATCTCAAGAATGTAATAATTCCTTTAAAATGTGCAAGACTGATTCACTAGAAACACTTAATCATTGATTACCACATAGGAAATTCTTGAAGCCAGTTCACAATAAATCTCAAATCATTCCAGGAAATATAACTGGAGCCTGTGTTTGAGTATAAAAATCCAACTCCAATTGGTGATTCAACGTAGAGCATATTTGATTCTGTCAACATTATCAAGATGAATTTATAACTAGTTCCCAAAAAGATAAAAACAAAAAAAAAGGGCATTCAACATATATTCAATTTGTAATCTTACCTAATTTCCAGGAATATTGATTGGTTTTTGACAAGAAGTCCATTTTTCCCTGGTTGGAATGGACCATGCATGTTCCTCAAAAGCGCCATAACCAAGTGAAGAACAATCAAGGCCTAGGGTGAAGATATCCGTAATACAGCATTGAATTCGAAAATTACTATAAAAAGATAAGGCAGAAAGTTTATGCCACTAAACATGTAGGCTCAGCTAGCATTCCAATCTTCTAAAGAGGTCTCAGGTTCGAGTCTTTTCTTGTAAACTGGAAAGAAAAAATAAAAAAGGGTAGACAGTATATCAAGCATAATACAAACCTCCATTGAGCCATAAGGTCAAGGACAAGAAAGTGGATCAGCTGATTGTGCTTCAACAAAGTTATAGAATAGAACTCCATGTTTGGCATCTTTTACAATGTAGCCAGAGTACTTTTCAAAGGGAAAATTGCCAGGCTGCCCTGGTAGTTTCGTTAACAGCTCAGCACAAGATTTCGAGCACCAGAGAAAGAAGAGCAAGGAAATGAATCGAAATCTTGTGCTAACCATTAGAAGAAAAGATAAGACGATTTTGACTTGTTTGTCTAAGCGACCAACCACGTTCCAAACTGCAGTTGGCCACAGAAAGCATAAAAAATGACGCTTTTTGCAGCTAACCGCAGTTTGAAACGTGGTTGGCGTGTATGACAAACACACTAGCCTTCAAAAAAAGATCAAGTAGATAGAGGGGGGTGGATATCAATGATGGTTTAAATTGGAATCCCGCATTGTTGCTAACGGATCACAAATTGTCATCTTTTCTTTTCGTTTACCGGCTTCTTGTCTGTGGCAAATATCCGGCGCATATCCTCTCTCAAGTTCTTTGCATCTCGTCTATAGCTTGAGACAACGAATAGCTCAAGAAGGATTATTTTGTTGACCGTGAGGATGATTAGCTCGTTAGAGACCTCACCTACTAATTGTTAGCTACAATATCTCATGCAGATGGCAGATGGAAAAGGGCAACACAAAGCAAAAACTGAACTGCGCGATGCAAGGCAAGCGTACGAGGTCAAAACGTTTGCCTATGTAGAACTCGTAACCTTTCTTTTAAAATCCAAAATATTCACCATTACCCATGCATGCGCCGTGATTGAAGCCGAAGAGGGTTTCACCTTGACTTTTGTGGGGAGGGAATTCCAACGAATGACTCCACTTGGCCGCACACCAACTGGTCTCAGGTGTTGTTGTTTCGTGTGAGGGAGAACTTGCATATTAACACAGATTTCCTTCGATTTGTCTAAATTCATGCCACGATCACTTGAATCCATGCACAACGCGGGGGGGTCATTTTAAAGCTATTAACTTACCATGCATGATCTAGCCTATAACTACTACTTCATGGTAGGATGTATCGTCAAGAGGGAAAAGGCACATGGAACCGAGCGCCCTTTGTTTCTTGCAATAGGGATAACGGCATATAATTATATGCCACCGAAAAGCGCGAAAGATTCCCAATAGAAACAGTTGCATCAGGACATCTCAGGATCCCCTAAACCCTAGCATGCAGCAGAGCTACATATTTCCCGTCTCAGAAGTACCTGAAAAGAAAGATCCTGCAGAACCTATGTTTGTCCTTTTCAAACACGGGCAGCATGTTGTACCTCCGATTCTCGCCCGCTAGGTAGGTACCACAGGAAAACTGTTCATACACATGGATCGATTTTGATTTTAAATTTGTAATTCTTTTTAAATAATTTTTTTTTATTTTTTAAAATTCATACGTTAAAATAATGTAAAATCACAAAAAAAAGTAAAAAAAAAATTCAAAAGCACAAAAAAGAAGCCCTACCTATATCTAGAAAAGGAAACGAGATAGAGATGATGGTGACACAAAAAGTGCACTTCGAACATTTCCTCGTTAAGCCATTGAGCTAACAACCTGTTTCCAGTGCGCCACATACAAGACTGTCCCCTTTCTTCCTTTTATGTACAGAAACTATAGTGAAAAGGCACCAGGCGCCTTGTGTGGTGTTCAACAAGAAAAGAAGAGGAAAAAAACCATACGCATAAAAGTAAAAAGAAATAAAAGATCTGCTAATCTGCTGCTACTGAAAATAGGTGGCAGCCAACGACAATATTGAGGGAAGAATGGTGTAGACAGCAGGCTCACGTCTCCACAGTTGTTGGATCTCCGTACAGTTCTCCTACAACAATTAAGTCCTCGGGTTTCTTCCTCTCTTGAAGCCACGCAAAGCCTTCGTTCCCTCCTTCAGGCAAGGAAAGTCCATCAACTGCATTGTCAGCAAGAAAAATATTATCAAATACTTACTAACTCAAAAGATTTCACCGAGTCAGAACATTATTTCATTAATGTAAACATTTTGAATCTACTTTTTGAAGATGCACCATGATACCTGAGATATTGGAAAATGGAAAGTCAAAGTAGAATTGGCAATGCCGGCCATCAGAATCGGATCCGTAGGGAGGGCCAAGCACATCTAGGACAGCACATGCTGTCACTGCTGTAAAGCAATGCATGTTGCCTCCATCAGTGGGGTAAAGGATAGAGGTGTTGCAAGGAGCAGTGAAGTTGGAGTTGACCTTGACCTTGGCCAAACGAGCTTCAGGTTGCTGGACAACAGGCTGCTTTGCTTCATTAACCAAAACCAATAAGTCAGGCTAGTTTCTGTTGCAAGTATAGAGGAGGGAAAAGTGGAATTGCCGAAGTCAAGTATTCTGCTAGGGTTCTCCATGATGCAAACAACTGAGACTCATGGTATAGAGGGAGAGGGTCAAGATACTACCAGCTTCCAGTACAGGTTATGAAAACGATCATGTGACCTTTCTAACTAGTGAGAACTAGAACATTGCTCAAATGAGGATTGTGATTTTTGAATTGTTCAAAACTTTTTAGGTCTTGACAACTTTAAGACCAATTTCAAAATATATAAAGGGATTTATTTATTTTTTTCAATGTCCACCAGCTTCAGTTTACAAAGTTAGATTTACATTTTTCTTCTCTAATTTTCTCATGGAATTTGCTATTTTGATCAAATACAAAGTGCACAACCAATAAAAACGAATTATTATTGCAAATAAAATGGATTACTTTTCAACTTTTTTAGTGACCCACAGCATATTCAAATGCTTGATTTCTTTGTTTAATAGCTCGTCACCAGGAAGATGAAAACTAGGTTTAGCAAGGTCAGGTCATTTTCTAGTTCAACACAAACCCTCATAGAGCATTTCTATTTCTTCACCTTTAAGTACAAAAAAATCTGGCAGCATAAAATTCAGTATCAAACACAAAAAAAAAAAATATAACTTACATTTTGAAGGACTGACCACAGCAGATGTGCTGGGAGGGACATCAACCACCCAGTCATATGATTTTATGTGCATAGTCCCAAAGAGAAGTTTGCTAAATACAGTCATTCCAGGATGATTATGAAGTGGAATGGCACTTGAAGGCGGCAAGCAGAAAATCCCTATCTGTGATAATTGAAATTAGAGCACTCAAGTCAAATACAATTCCTCAAATATATACAAGAAAGCACCTCAGAAAACTGCATACAGAGAATTTTTCACATTCATGGATATATATGTATCTGATCACAGGAGTTTCCCCAGCTACAGAAGCTCGAAAATGTGGCATTTCTGGACTGAGACCAACATCAGCAGGCTTGAAGTCATCTAAATAAAAAGAATCAAGGACAAATATCAAACCCAAAAACAAAATATAGCTAATGGTACTTTTTCATCAGCAGCAACGAAGAGGTGGCACTTCTTCAGTTTTATACTTGCGTGTTTCATTCCTATCACTATCCTCATTTTATTGAAATGCATCAAAAAAACAAAACCTTGAAGTAGACCGTATACATCAATGTCAAATATTACTTGTGTGCCTGCATATGTGTGTGTGAGCAATCATGCGAAGTGCATTAACCGAATGCTATTAAAATAAGAAAGGCTGAACCACAGAAGAAATGAAAGCATGTCCATGAAGGGAATAGCAGTAATGGAAGTTGAAATAGCGAACTAGAGGAAATTGAGAAGAGGTTGCGTAGTCGTGCTATTCATGCTGGTTCAAGCCTTCATGCATCTTTGTAAGGCTTCTCATTCCCCAAGGATCATAAATCTAGTAACTAAAGGGCCTTGAGGGTCAAGAACATAAAAAATATTGAAAAGACAAAAAAGAAATCGCATCTACATTCTTGCTGAGAAACATCGTACATTTCATCAGTATTTTTTTATTTCAATTAAAAAATCATAGAAAAATTGCCATAGGTACAAAAACTAACAAAAAAAATAATAAAAAAAAGCAGATACCAATGGGCCTTTCTCAGACAGTAAGAAAATATTAATTAAACGAAATCTGATTAAAGGAAGAGGGTAAAGAAGATAACCAAGCATACAATGTACTGGAGAAAGTAAAATCATGCCAAGTTCAACAACATCACAACAATAAGAATTGAGATAAAACAGGCATTAGTATTATCAAAACCAAACTCTAAAACCCCTCAATTATTATGCTACCCACTTTTCCAACTCTAAAGAATCAAAGTCAAGGCACTGAAGAAAGAGAATTAATATCACAAAGAAACATACCCAAAACTGCCTTTAGCTTTTGGATATTATCGGGAGAAGGAATAATTCCAGCGCTACAAGAGTCGAAGACTTCATTGCAGGTGTTATAAAGCTTCTGCAACGGCGATGCAGACACCATCTTCTTATGACGGCGCCGCCGGCTCTTCTTTCCTTTGCTATTCGTATTGGTTTTCGGATTCAAATTCAAATTCGTAGTCGAACCTTAATCCTTTGCCAATTCACGAACTTCGTTTACTTTCTTATTAGCCACACTCGTCTTCGTTTACTTTCTTATTTGCCACACAAGTCTCAATGCCCATTCAACCCCCACAACACCTCTCAAAACAACAACATAAATTCCTATCTGGGTATATTCTCAAATGCAAAAATTTCAGATCAAAGATTAAAATAACACAGATATGGGTATATGGGTATGCAAGATTTTATAGGAAAGAAACAAAAAAAAGGAAACAGAGAGAAAAACACAGTATATGTATGTATGTATGAATACGCAGCTTTCACTAAGTATGGTACTGTTTACTTAGTTTGATGCTATGTGTATTTGTGTGTTTAGAATACAAGAATAGAGAGGCAAACGGAGAAAGGAGATGATGTCGAGGTGAAAATCGGCACCTCTTGTGATGTGAGGGTGGGTGAGTGACAAATGGAGGAAGATTGGGGTATAAATAGGAAGAAGGTAGACCAGGTGATTTTTCTAGGGTTATTTTTAGTTTAAAGGAAAATACAGTTGGTTTCTTTGAGAGAGAATCAAAACCAGGGGCCATTGCTTCCATTCTATGGGCTGTTTTTCTCTTTCCTTTAATTTATCCAAACTTTATTTTTCTTTTTTTGTATGTATAGTGGTATTTCTTTCATTCTTTCCGATTTTGCCCATTCTTTTTTTAGTTTTTCACATTATTCCCACTTTTATTTCTTTTAGAATAAATAGATGGATCTAAAACTTTTGAATGTAAAAAAATAATTTATTTTTTTTTGCTATTGTCATGATACAGACTAATGGGTCAAATGTTAAAAAAAAAATTACTCTATTTCCAATTAAAAACGTTCTCTATTTCAAATTAAAAACAAAGTCAAAGTTGCTTTCACATAAAAGAGTTGATTTGACAAGTTTAAGAAAAATCAAAAAATCAAAAAAATATAACTTAAATTTTACAAAAAAAAATTAATAAAAAATATTTTAAAATAATATTAAGACGATGACATTTTAATCTATCCAAGTAACGCTAGGTTTAATAATTCTAATTTAATTATATGATAAAAGAAAATATACGGATAACAATTCAAAATCGATTAGATATTTAAAAATGAAATTATGCTCTACATTTTTTATGTTTGTTTGCTATTAAAAAGTTAATCAATAAAAAATAAATTTTAATCAAATAAAAATTTAATTTGGTTTTTAGAAAAGTATTTTCCTTTAAGATCCTCTTTGTTTGATGAAAAATTATTTTCTAAAATTTTACTATGTTAATTAACCATCATAGAAATTGGTCAATGAAAAACGCTTTTCACTCAAAGAAAAATTTGACTTGATTTTCAGAAAATCAATTTCTTTTTATTTTGAGCAAAAAACACTTTACAAGGAGTTGCGAAAAATTCAAAAATATCTTGTTACTTGTTAATTATATCAAATTTGATCCTCAATCTTTTAATTATTATATATTTTGTTTTGAATTTTTTTTATTAATTTCATCTCCTAGAACTTGATTTAATTTGATTTTTATACCAACTTTAGTCCTCATTTTCTTGATTGTTATTTTTTTTATTTTATATTTTTTTAATTGAAATTTTTTACCTATCAAATTTGGTTTTCATTCTTTTGATTGTTATTTATTTTATTTGAAATAATTTATGAAATTAATTTTTTTAATTTCATCCATTTTCAACTTTTTTATTTGTTATATTTGATATTCATTCTTTTGATTGATATTTATTTTTTAAAAATAATTTATGAAATTGAACTTTTTACAATTTTATCCTCCTTTAACTTTTTAATTTGTTAAATTTAATCTACGTTCTTTTAATAAACTTGAAAAATAATATTAATAAATTATTTTATAACTTATTTTCCATAACACTATCAAATATCATAAAATAATTTATTTTTCAGTAATTTACTTTCTATGAAAACCATTTTTCAAATGGAAAGTACTTTCTGGCAAACAAATGGATTTGGAAGGAATATAATTTTTAGAAGTTGTAAAAAATTTAAAAATATCATGTTATTTTTTTTACTATATCAATTAGTTCTCAATATTTTGATTCTTATATATTTTATTTTGTTTTAATTTTATTTGTTAGAATTTAATTTAATTTGATTCTTATATCAACTTTGGTTCTCATTTTTTTTTTATTGTTATTTGTTTCTCTTATCCTTTTATTAATTGAGATTTTTTTTATCAATCAAATTTGATCATTATTTTTTTGTTTGCTATTTTTTTTATTTGAAATAATTTAAAAAATTAGATTTTTTTTTAATTTCATCATCTTTCAATATTTTTATATGTCAGATTTGGTCCTCATTCTTTTTATTACAATTTATTTTATTTGAAATAATTTATGAATTTTTTTCTCAATTTCATCATCTTTCAACTTTTTAATCAAACAAATTTGACTCTTATTCTTTTTATTGTTTTTTTATTTGAAATAATTTATGGAATAATTTGTTTTTCAATTTTTTTTATCTGTAAGATTTGACCTATATTTTTTTATTGCTATTTTTTTATTTGAAATAATTTGGGATTTTGTTTCAATTTTATCCTCTTTCAATTTTTTATCTGTCAATTTTGATCTCTGTTCTTTTAATAAACTTTTAAAAAATAAAACATTATAAGTTATTTTCCAGCTTATTTTTCATGATATAGTCAAACACTAGAAAATATTTTCTAATTCTTTTCTCATGACATTGACAAACATTAAAAAAAATAATTCATTTTCTAGAAATTTATTTTTCATGGAAACTATTTTTTAAGACGAAATTATTTTTCAGCAAACAAATGGATTAAGGCGGAATACACTTTTTATAAGTTGTAAAAATTTTTTTAAAAAATATTATATTATTTGTTCATTATATCAAACTTAGACTTCAATCTTTTGGTTGCTATATATTTTTTTTGAATAATTTTTTAATTTTTTTTTCAATTTCATTCCTTAGAATTTGATTTTTATATCAACTTTGATACTTATTTTTTTGATTGTTATTTGTTTTTATCTTATCATTTTTTTAATTGAAATTTTTTTATCTATCAGATTTTATCATCATTTTTTTGGTTGTTATTTGTCATGTTTGAAATAATTTATGAAATTAATTATTTTTTTCAATTTCATCATCTTTTAACCTTTTTATATGTTAGATTTGGTTTCTATTTTTTTATTGTTGTTTTTTATTTGAAATAATTTATGAATTTTTTTTTTATTTTATCCTCCTTCAACCTTTTCATCTGTAGATTATGCATGGTTCTCATTTTTTTACTAAACTTAAAAAAACTAAAATATTAATAAGTTATTTTCCAGTTTATTTTATATGGTAGACCAAACACTGAAAAAATATTTTTAAATTTTTTTCCATAATATTATTAAACATTAAAAAATAATTTATTTTCCCACAAATGGTTAATTAAGTAATTTTGTATTCCACGTAGCCGCGAACCATATTTCTCACGCAACAAGCTAACTTTTTTCGATTTCCCAAGTTATATTAGAATTAGACAATCAATATTTTCATTATATTGTACAAATGATTTGGTTACGCAAAAGTTAACTAGAAAAACAGCTTTCCCTTCCTAAACCCACACCTATCAATCCTACTGAGCCATGTTAATTACTTCAAATATATATATATATATATATATATATATATATATATATAAACAAGAATAAGTTTTTTTAAAAAAAATATGCATATAATTATGTACTAAGAATTGTGAGGGAATACATCAAGGCTTGCAGCTCAGTGATCTTGGTAGGCTTTATCCTGTCTATGTGTCCTGGGTTCAAGCCTTCGCGTGTACGTTTGTTATTCCTGTTGTGTTTTATATGTCTACTGGCCTTGCAGGATGTTTAGTGGGTCCGAGGGATTAATCGTGGTGTATATAAACTAGACGAACACTCCAGGTTATAAAAAAAATTGTAAGGAAATGATATTTTAAAATAAAATATAGATATAAAAGAGTTTTGATAGTGTTGATAAGTTCATTAATAAACTTTTAAAAGTCAAGTATTGAATCTAAAAAAAAATCTAGTGCTAACGAAGAGCTGTGATAACCTGATTTTGCACACGTGTTTCTCGAGCCTCTAGAACTTGCCTTGTTTGGTGAGGTCTGAAAAAATCATCCGCCGATGAAAATAAATCGAGTTGGTGTATATCCGTTGAAATTTAATGAACATTTTGGCTGCGTCCAAGCAGAAGGATTTGAGAGAAAAAGATAAAAATGAGAGAGCTTTTGGCATAATTATCATAACACATGATGAGGCGAGTTTATTATTCTTGCCAAAATAATTTGCTTGTTCATAGATATTCAACTA
>Ga0325411_1002723_pt1 | contig 19968 bp, 14 predicted proteins | sample PopdelMetagenome_13_FD_206181 | JGI IMG/M metagenome (GOLD analysis project Ga0325411, IMG submission 206181) | Populus deltoides microbial communities from Bellville, Georgia, United States - Xylem-PdIQD-R4 | ecosystem: Host-associated > Plants > Phyllosphere > Stem > Wood/Secondary xylem...
GCTTGCTGCTTGAATCGCTCAAAGATGGGAGCACCAGAAACTTGATAACTGTGGACTGAAAATACTAAAAGAGAATTTGTATTATAAAATATGTTGAAAATCAATCAAAACTAAATACAATGTTGTTTATTATAAAATAAAAATAAATCAATTGCATGTATTAAATTAGAGAATTTGTATTTAATTATAATTCTAATATTAATTTAACGTGTAAAAAAATAGATTTAATTTTTATTTGATATTTAATATTACTTAATATAGTTATATTTATTTTTTATTTCATATATCCTTTTTTTTTAATTTAGTGATATCCCTAGCTAGAAGGGGCTTGCTGTAAAAATGAGGTCGTGTATAGAAGTTTATAGAGATGATTAAAAAAAATTAAAAAATTAATTAAATTGTGAAAATAAAAAGAAATATAACTAAAAAACCCGAACCATAAAAAAACCGATTAGAATTTTAAAAAAATCGACCGGTTTGGTTCGGTTCGGTTTTACAAGCTTGAAACCAAAAAAACCAAATCGAACCCAAACTGAAAAAATCAAGCAAAAATCGAGTTAAACTGAAAAAACCAAGCCAAATTAAAAAAAAATTGAGCCAAATCGATTTGAACCAGTTTTTATTCTAAAAAATTAAACTGAACTGAAGTGAAACCGATTAATTTAAACTGATTTTAATTTTTTTAAAAATAATTTAATTAATTTATTTATTTTTGATAAAAACTGAACAGAATAAAAATAATTACCCAAAATTTTATATCCATTAGTATTATTTAATGCAAATAATCATTCAAGCTTTGACTTTGACTAATTATTAATTAATAATTTAATGCATTTCGTTATCATTACTATTTAATTACTCCTGCTAGCCACCATTCACTGGTCATCACCACCCACTCCTCCTGCATTGAGACATGAGGAAGAAAGAGAAGTTTTTTTTTTTTTTTTTTTAATTTCTGACTTGTCAAATTCGGTACATAATCAATGAAATTTAGATCTGTGAGAAAAACCCATTTGAAATCGAGGCTTGAATTTGAGCTCCCATGGCTACACTCACGGTATTGATGCTGGTGGGTTTTCTGTTTTGGATTGATGGCGGGTCGGGTTTGGAGCAAGAGGCTCCGTATAGGATCCATACTTTGTTCTCTGTGGAGTGCCAGAATTACTTTGATTGGCAAACTGTGGGGCTTATGCATAGTTTCAAGAAGGCCCAGCAACCGGGACCTATAACCAGATTATTGAGTTGTACGGATGAGGAGAAAAAGAATTATAGAGGGATGCATTTGGCACCAACTCTTGAAGTTCCTTCTATGAGTAGGCACCCCAAAACTGGTGATTGGTGAGTTTTTATTTTTTTTCTTCTTTTCTTGTGTTAATTAAAAGAATGTTTGGATCTTGTGGATTTCTCTCTGTGTCTTTCTTTGTAGTTACTTGAACTGTGATCATTTTGTTTGTTTCTGTACTTTAGCATTTCAATGCTTACTTTTTCTTGCATGGAATCTGGAGCTTGTTTATTGTCAGTAGTTGGCATTAGGAGTTGGATCAGCATGTTACCGTCTTATTGTTATCAAATGCTGATTTGAACAATGTAGCAATATCCCCTTCTAGTTTTACTTGCCTTGCCTGAGATAATCAAAATTGTACAGAAAATGATAAAAAAGAAGTACAAATAGGCAGTCAGTATGTTCCAGGGAAAAAGTGAAGGGGCTAGAAAGGATCTTGTCTTGCAATGATTTGCCAAATTTCTGCATGAGGCAGCATAACAGGCTGTTATAGATCCTGGAATAAAACTGCACAACATGAGTAGTGATGAGGATTGCGACTGTTAACTGCTTCTCTTTTTTTTCTGGATTGTCTGAACTATTTTTCATATTAAGCTTGATTTTACCTAATATTAAAAAAAGGCATGCTTCTCTTAATTTTTCATCATGCACCATTCCATTGCCAAGAAACTACATGGATTGTAGTTTTCTGAATCAAGCATTATGCTAACCGTATAATGGGTGGGCTTTAGATGAATGCTCACTTGAAAATGGGTGGCACCAAATCGCTGTTCCCTTTTCCAAGTTTCTTTCTGTTGATTTTCATTTTATCATGCGTAGTTAAGCTTCTCAATTTTCTACACGCGTTGCTATCAATCCTTCTCATATTGTGCTCCAAATTTTATCGTACTCAGTAGCATTTTGATATTATCATACATAAAGAATAGAACTTTAAGATTATATATGCAAACATATATATTTTGTTATATCTTAACTATTTTTCTCCTTTTGCTCTACCATTGTACTTTCTTTTTGTTTTTTCTTATTCAGGAAAAATCTGAAGCCCTTTTGGAGTCTCCTCATACTCAATAAAAGGAAACATAAAGTAATATGTTTTTTTTTATTTTTTATGTTTCTGCAGGTACCCTGCAATAAACAAACCCGCTGGAATAGTCCACTGGCTTAAACATAGTAAAGATGCAGATGACGTTGATTGGGTTGTCATTCTAGATGCAGACATGATCATTAGAGGTCCAATTATCCCTTGGGAACTTGGTGCAGAGAAAGGCAGGCCTGTTGCTGCATATTATGGGTACTAGCTTTTATTTGTCAGTTAAATTTATTTTGCTGGAAATACATATCTTCTCTCTTCATATCATGGTATATTGAAGTTGCTATTGCCTACAGATAATGCTCTTGTAGAAAAATTTTTACTGCTCTGTTTGCACTTGTCATTGCTTGTAAAAGGCACTCTTTTCAGAGGGACATGAACAATTTGGAATTCAAGTGATTTTTCATCTGAATTTTAGATGATGATCTGAAGTTGTACCCTGTGTTCCGAATGTTATGGATCATGTCTTTATCTCCACTTGATATTAGTGATTGTTGCTATATGATGCATTTCTTTTCAGATACTTGGTTGGATGTGACAATATTCTAGCTAAATTGCACACAAAGCACCCTGAACTCTGTGACAAGGTTGGTGGGCTTTTAGCCATGCACATAGATGATCTTCGAGCATTAGCACCCTTGTGGCTTTCAAAGACAGAAGAAGTACGGGAAGATAGAACTCACTGGGGAACCAATATTACTGGCGACATCTATGGGGCAGGATGGATAAGTGAGATGTATGGCTACTCATTTGGTGCAGCTGAAGTAAGTTGCTTTGTTGGCATTGTTTTGTAACAAGATACAAGAAATGTTTTCTGCTGCTTCTGTTGTGCTTGAAACATTCAATCATATGATCTGTTTTGTTATATTTATATTTCCAGGCTGGACTTCGGCACAAGATCAGTGAGGACCTGATGATCTATCCAGGCTATATTCCACGAAAGGGCATTGAACCTATTCTTATACACTATGGCTTGCCATTTAGTGTGGGGAATTGGTCTTTTTCTAAATTGGATCACCATGAAGATGATATTGTCTATGATTGTGGTCGGCTCTTTCCCGAGCCTCCTTATCCTAGAGAGGTTTGTGAATGAAGAACTAAATAATTTTATTATGTGTTTTAATGAACAAAACCATGTGTTTTCAGAAGAAACCTGCCCAGTTCTTTCCAAATCACATATTCTGTAGGGCTTTTCAGTTTAGGGAACTATAATAAGTAGCTTGTTATGGTTGTTTTTTGGATAAGCCCTAACATGATGTTTCCCTAAACTAAAAGTCTGAATGTGTTTTTGATTATATACATTACATTATCACCACCTGAATGTTTTACTACATAGCACATTATATTATCATCAGCTGAAGTATCAAGGTTTCCTTCATAATATGTTGAAACACTGTGCTATATGATGGATACATTGCGGATGAAATAATGCCGTTCTCTTCTTTTGCAGGTGCGGTTGATGGCATCTGATCTTAATAAAAAGCGAGCCCTGTTTTTAAATTTAGAGTGTATAAACACTTTGAATGAGGGACTTTTGTTACAGCATGCTGCAAATGGATGTTCTAAGCCTAAATGGTCAAGATACTTGAGTTTTTTGAAGAGCAAAACTTTTGCTGATCTAACTCGGCCAAAATTTCTTGCTCCTGGTAGTATAGAAACCAAGGAGGCTGCAAACCAGGGTGGAAACCAGGAGCAGGCCGTTGATGAACCTGAGAAACCACATCCAAAAATGCACACCATATTTTCCACAGAATGCACTCCTTACTTTGATTGGCAGACTGTAGGCCTTGTCCACAGTTTCCACCTGAGTGGCCAGCCTGGAAATATAACACGGCTTCTCAGCTGCACGGATGAAGACTTAAAACAATATACAGGCCATGATCTCGCTCCCACCCATTATGTTCCTTCCATGAGCCGGCATCCCCTAACAGGCGATTGGTATTATTCTTATCCTCACACTTGTTATCTCTTGCCTCTGATTGTTAGCATTCTGTGTTACTTTAGGCTGTTTCCAGCACTAGTACATTTCAGTGTCAAGTCATATCATAACTTACCCATCATGTTCATGCCATTTATATAATTGCTGCTAATGTCAAATTCTGCTTTGTAAGAATTTGAAGATCTTACCCTCTCCTAGGAGATTGCTTTACCTGAAAAGATAGACTAGTTGCCTCTAAAGTTAACAATTGAAAGTTTGCATTAATAAAACTGATAAATGCTCATTCACCTCCTCAAGTGGCTGGACCTGCTGAAGCATTTACAATCTAGACTTGTCCTACTTTTCAGCAATCAAGCATGTAGTTGCTTCTCTCAAGTATTTAATCAGTGTCCTTGTGCTCACCTCCCTGAGATTGTACCATTATACCCCACTTTCACATGGGCATATTTGTAATATTGGGAAGAACATATTGCAAAGTACACAGCCAATTATAAACACTGCCTTTGTCCATGTCAGGTATCCAGCAATTAATAAACCAGCTGCAGTCCTTCATTGGCTAAATCATGCAGATATTGATGCTGAGTTTATAGTTATTCTTGATGCTGACATGATTTTGAGAGGTCCAATTACACCATGGGAGTTCAAAGCTGCACGTGGCCGTCCGGTTTCAACTCCCTATGAGTAAGTCAATGATTTGTGTCCCTGGCAGTTTAAGTGTACACAGAAGTCATGTATGATCTTGACTCTTGCTGCATCTCCCCCCCTTCTCTTTGTTCTTGTGCTCACCTGTTCTTGCTGTTGCATGGGCTTGATATTTATGGCTAACAAACCTTATAATTTCTGCATGTTAGCTACCTAATTGGTTGTGACAATGAGCTTGCTAAACTCCATACACGCCATCCAGATGCTTGTGACAAGGTTGGGGGTGTGATCATCATGCATATAGATGATCTCAGAAAATTTGCCATGCTATGGTTGCATAAATCCGAGGAGGTGCGGGCTGACAAAGCTCATTACGCTACAAATATCACTGGGGATATTTATGCATCGGGCTGGATTAGTGAGATGTATGGTTACTCATTTGGGGCAGCAGAGGTATTTCAAGTCCTTTGAGTCTCTTCTGTTTCCTACTTTATGGCCTTATATGCTGTACAGAAAAGACCCTATGGAGAAACTTGTTTATTTAGTTTCTGAGAAGTGGCTTTGATATCCTGGCAAGGATGAATGCCTTGAAATTCTCTAAAAGCAAAAAAGGATACACGCTCAGTGTCCATTAATTGTTTTTCATTGGTTTCAAAGTATGCGAACTTCAAATGAATTATGTTTTCCTGTTTCCCATACTTCTGTTTTGTTCCAGCTCTTCTTGGACTGATGGATTCTGTTGCCTTCTACTCATTTGTTCTTTGTACTTGCAGCTGAAACTGCGGCACCTCATAAACAGCGAGATTTTAATATATCCAGGTTATGTCCCTGAGCCTGGTGTTAAGTATAGAGTTTTCCACTATGGCTTAGATTTTAAAGTTGGGAATTGGAGTTTTGATAAGGCAAACTGGAGAGATACTGATGTGGTCAACAAATGCTGGGCTAAGTTTCCAGATCCACCTGATCCTTTAACACTCGATCGGTCTAATGAGGACATCTTACAAAGAGACCTACTTAGCATAGAATGTGGAAAGACACTGAATGACGCTCTAGAACTGCATCATAAGAAGAGAAATTGCCCTGATCCCCACTCTTTATCCACCTCAAAACGTGATACAGGAAAGGAAGATTCAAGTTCAAGGAAATTTGGCAGGTTTGATGGAAGTAATGCTGTAAGAAGCAACCCTGTGCCCACAAAAAACTCAGAGGAAACATCTCCGCCTGTTCCAAAAGACGGGCTATTTGGTTCTTTGAGGTTCTGGGTTGTTGCTCTGTGGATGATTTCAGGTTTGGGTTTCTTGGCTGTCATGTTCATGGTGTTTTCAGGCCGTAAAAGCAAGGGAAGTAAGAGTAAAACTTATAGAAGCAGAAGAAGATAATCTTGCTCGGGATTCATGGATGTGAATGGCTGTGATCTGGTTCTCCGCAATATTGAAGCATCTTTGGAACCTTAACTTTTGCAGCGGGGGTGTGATGATTTATTGAGATTGTCATGCTAGATCATTTCTCAAGGGAAATTTCATGCACTCACCATGTCAACAGTAAAACTGATATTACAGAACAGTGTAGATTATTATGTCAACAGAAAAAATGATCCTATCACAGAAAAGTTTCGGCCACCATTCCATTGATGTTGCAAGCTGTAGCTTAGACCTTGTAACTATTTTTCTTCTTCTTCAAGAGTCAAAACAATGTAATAGAAGAAACAATCGAGGGCTATAAACCCTTTTTTTTCGTTGCTGCACTCTGTGTTTTTGCTACTGTAAGTCTGTCTCACCCTGCATGTTACACGCCAAAGCTGCTCCAGAAGTTAGCCGGTGATCAATAATAATCTCTCCTTTTTTGGGTATTTTTCTTTGCGAATCTTTCACTATCTAAACAGTGGCAGTTGAGTCCCGATGATTATGAGTAGTCATGACATAAATTAACATTATTGACCGTCATTTTTTACTACAAGCAGCCGGTGCTGGCAGATAACATTCTAACAAGGAGCTGTAGATTATACTTATTTATCAGCCACATGACCATTGCTTTGGTGGGAGAATGCTCCGACAGAGAGTATCAGGGAAGAAATTAGTCTTCTTAGCTAATTAAACGGCAGCCATTATGGCTGCCAAAGGTTTTCAGGACCTCCCTCTACATGTACTTTTCCTGTGTGTTTTGGCAACATGCTTGGTAACCATTCGTCACCCATCAGTATTGAGTGACGATAGGCATAAAATATATTTCATGTCATCATAGAAATTCGTCAAGAAATATTACGGAGTTTTCTGGACATGGTCAGAGATCATAATAAATGATATCTACATGGCACTTTAACAGCTCACCCATATAGACATAAAATTTTAGATGATATATTATATTTGATATCAAGAACATATAGAAAATGACAAATCTTAATCATAACTACTCGTTTAATGTTTTTTACCATGGTGTATCCTCTCAAATTGTTGTTTTTAGCACTTAAAATGGAACAAAACTAAATAATAATTAAAAAATCACATTATTTTTAAAGAATTAATTAATAACAAATTAAGGTGTAAGAGATATCAAAACTTTCTTATCACTGTAAAAACATTAATTTGAAACCGATTGCTCATAATAGCAGAAATTAAATCAATTTTTTTTGGATATATATGTATATTTGGTAGGTTATATGGTGTTCGAACTCTAATTTCAACTTTAATCTCCAACTTTCTTATCACTGTAATGCTTACTTATGAACAAGCATTAGATAGAAAATGTTGAAATGCATGATTTTCATCACGCACACCATGCACTTCTTCTAAGGAAAATATATATTTTACACAAAATAGAAAAATAAAGTTCTTGAAAAACAATTAATTATTGTGATATGAAATTTTGATTTATGCGAAACCAAACCCCCACGCTCTAAATCTTTCTATTTGGAAAAAATACAATTAAATGGTTATTTCCTGGCTCTTTATTGCCATATTTCGCGACCTTCATGATAGCTTTGCGTGCACAGAGACAATAGAAGATTTATGGAAGGGTCTTGAGAAGCACTTTTCACAGGGTAATGTCATTAATATAAATTATATTTTAAAATTTTATCTAACAGTTTAAGTTTTTGGATTGAGATGGTTTTTTAATTTAGTATCAGAACCTTAATGACTAAGTGGTCTCGAGTTCGAATCTCACCATCCCCATTTATTTGATAAAAATTAAGCACAAGGTAATGTGCGCCCGTGTAAGTTTCAAACCCAAAAAGCTTTCACTTGAGGGGGTGTGTTAGAGAATAATATAAATCATATCATGGGATCTCACCTAACAGCTTAAGCTATTGGGTTGAGATGATTTTTTGACATGGTATCAGAGCCTTGATGACCAAGTAGTCTCGAGTTCGAATCTCACCATCCCCATTTATTTGATAAAAATTAAGCATATGGTAATGTGAGTTTGTGCAAATTTCAAACCCAAAGAGCTTTTATTTGAGGGGGTGTGTTAGAGAATAATATAAATCATATCCTGGAACCCCACCTAACAGCTTAAGCTATTGGGTTGAGATGGTTCTTTGACACACATGAATCTATAAACTCAAAAGGTATCTTTATATGCTATTCAGGGTAATCAATTTATAATAGCTTACTACACCAAATTCAAAGCTTTATGGGATGAACTTCAACTATTTGACAAAATTCCCAAGTGCATATGTGGTGCAATAATGGAATTTGTAATGGCAAGAGAAAGTCCATGAACTTTTTATTAGATTAAATGAAAACTTCAAAATGGTAAGATCTCAAATTCTTTTGTACAAGCATGTAGAATGTGAATTATAATTCATATTATGTAAGTTGTTACACAAATTGGTTACTGGGCTAAGCCAGTGATCAAGTTGTATGGGTTGAATCAAGCCCAACTCGTATGGCAGAGTCCAACCCATATTTTTCCTTTTCTTTTGAAAAAAAAAAAAACAGCTATTGGGATGTCTTTTGACCCAACCAAACCAGGCTGAACTTGGGCCTCAGACCCAACAAGCCTACCCTTTAGGCTAAATGTGTGTTTGCCAAACATATCCTAGTGTCTTTTTTTTAGTTTTAGTTTGTCTTTATTTTAATGTTTAGTCAAACAAGCCTTAAAAAAATCTAAAAGAAATTCTATAAAATATCATGATAATTGTGTTGAATTGCGTCTATATGAGGTGTTGAATTGCGTCTATATGAGGTATTGAATTGTAAAAAAAAAAAGAAAAAAGAAGAAAAAAAAAAGAGCCTAAGGTATCGGTTATAATATGAGAAAGTAGGGATTAGTGGGAGCCAAAGAAAATATTTTTTCATTTATGAGTGTTTAAATATGTGTTGATATATTAAATATGAAGTAAAATAGATTTAATTAGTTTACCTAATTATGGTTGAATTTCTAATAAACCTTGAATTTTAAAGTTTGTAAGACATCAATGAGATAAATAAACATATATATATATATATATAATTAATTAATTAATTTGTTATATATATAATTAATTTGTGAAAACATAGAACAAATAGTGGATTGATGAAATTGAGATGACATCATAAATGTAGAATAGATATGAAAATATAATAGCTCCAAATATGGAAATAGGTAAATTAAAGGACGGTTAAAAGTGGAAAATCTAGAGAATTTGGGAATATATATAGTATGTTAATTGAAGAAAACAAATTAAAAAAAAGTAGAAAACTTACTTTGTTGAAACTTGTATTCAAAGAAGTCTTAGTTTAAAATTTTGATTAAAATAAATGTTGATGATTGGATGTTTATTGATACAGGAAAGGCCACGAGATCCATTTAGCAGCAAGGAACCATTACTTGAGCGTAGATACCAAGTAGGTGTTTTGCATCACAACCCGTTATTAAGTATAGAATTCTTAATAATATAACAATTGTAGTCTTCTTTAAATGTGTTTTTCATAAATATACGTATATATGTATATTTTAACAGTGACTGGATTAATGGAAAGACTTTTTGACTAGTACTTTAAATAGTACTAGTAACGTCAGTTTATCTGATGATCGATAAATTTGTTTGACTAGAATTTTGAATGATACTAGTGACGTCATTTTATCTAATGACTAGGAAATTTGTTAACTAGTACCTTAGGTGGTGCTAGTGGCGTTAGATTATCTAACGACTGAGTTTTTATTGACTTATTATCTGAGAGGTATTAGTGGGATCAACAAGACTAATGATCGAGATATCTGAGTTAATTAATTACTTTGAGGAGTTTTGTGGCATAAGTGGAATTATTGAACTAATAATAATAAGCTTTTGGCTAGAATTGAATGAATGACATTAAAGAGTAATTTAAATTGTAAATCACATGATTTAATTCTATAGTTCATTTATATTATATGTTATAAAAATTTTCAAATATATCTTAGCCTCATGTGGAGCATTAGATTAGCCTTGACACTTTCTTTTGTTAAGTTCTAGAGATGTAATTATGGACTATTTAAATTCTCTTTTATAATATTAAGTTGTCACTAATTCTGTAATGTAAAGTAAACTAGATTTAAGTTGCTTATAGTTTAACCTTTGAATTTCATATATTAAGTTTGAATTTGATATGATATTTATTTGTATTTATTAGGTTAAGAGAAATACATGCAATTAGCTTATTTCAATCTTTACGATTTAATCATGTCTTTATTTTGGTGAAATACTTTTAATGCTGAAAAATATTTAGATTATGAAAAAGAATGTAATTTATGTTGTTAATCGGTGAAAGTTCATGATGGTTGAACTATGACTTGAGATTGATTATGTGGATTTGTTGTGATGTCGATAACTTGATATGATTAAAAATAACAAAAATTCTGCCAAATTTTCAGTAGAAACCTATAAAATATGAAAAGGGAACCTAGTATATATATATAAAAGCATGGTTTTCAATTTACCCGATGAAAAGATTTGAAAGTGTTTAAAACTAGGGTGTGTTACAGTGAAAGTGAAGGAATTTGTATATTTGCTCATATTGATTGTGATTGTTGTCATTTGAATATTTTAAAACTTTAAATTTGATTTATATTTGTATATTTGAATTGTGTTTGTGATTAAGAACTTTTAAGGACTTTAAATTATGATTTGTATTTTGAATTAATTAAATGTCATAAAAAATGAAGGTTGGAATTTAAAATAGAAAAAAAAAACAGAAAGAAAATATGTTGGCTTCAAGCTTAGTCTGCTATAATTTGTTTTTGGGTAAACTTGGTCAATAATTACTAATATAGCTTGTTGTTGACCTAGTGATTCAGATTTTTTTAGGTTAAACTCTAAATCAAGTATGAAAATTATGGATTTGGCTTACACATTAATTACTGGAAAAATAAAAATACCTATTAAATCAAATATATTATCATCCTTAAAGCTAATTAGTGTTGTAAAAGAGTATTTGAATTTGAAAATTCCATAAGAGCTCAAAGGGCAATTTTTTAAAAAAAAAATCATTTAAATGATTGAAATAATTTCTGTAATACTTAACGTTTAATTCAGATTATATAATTGTCTTTGATGAAGTGAGAGATGACGATGTTGTCTTTTTATCAAGAGATACGTCGTAACGTAAATAACTGACCAAAATTCCTGGCAATTGCTTTACTTGGAGCAGCAAAATAGAATGTTCTTCTTTCTAGCCATTTTTGCACCATTTCTAAACCCAACTGTGTTGTAACGAAGAATTGACAGGCAAAGACGACAGGGGCCATCATATTTTGGATGACGAAACTGATCTTAGTCGTCGATGACAAAATTTACACTCTCCTTTCCCATGGCGGGGCTGCTCGAGAGGAATGCAATGGATGCTCGATTTTTTTCCCTTTTCCTTCAATTCCTTAAACATCCACAGAGACCAAACCTAGAGCATGGAGCCTACTTGTTGTGTACCTCAAATTCAAACTAGCCATGTTTTTTGGACGTTGAAGCCTTCAATGTGGGCCCCATACCATGTTGTTGGGAAATAAAAGATTCTTACCGTTTCTAATTTCCATACATGGTTATAGGAGACCCCACTGGAGACAATAATAAAAGAAGGGTGCACCGAGCTTTTTTCTTTTTTTCTCGTTTGGATGCTGCCAGTGCCTGCTTTTTCACGGCATGCATGGACCCAGTATTGTTGCCCTTTTCCATTTGAAATTCAAATTCAAACGGTTTACTTGGGAGGGGACTGGACTGGACTACATAAACACTGGTAAAGTAGTACATATAGATACAAAACCAAGGAGATCAAAAGTTTGGATCATTTTGAGGTGTCACCAACGCTACCCAAGTCATGGGGGACACAACTTGTGTCATGCAACCATTCTCTTACGCCGCAGGCATTTCTAATGACGCCAAAGAGGTCAGTTCATCAAACTGCATTCTGCATTCTGCACTTGCTATTGTTTTTGCAATAATTGGCTACTAATTAGTATTGAAAGTAAGTGATGGGTTAGTGATTTCTGTCTCCTTTTGCTACCACCACCACTAAGGTTTCAGCTTTTGAAGTTAGTAGTAATTCTCCTTTTTATTTGCCCCAAGTTGAAAACTCAAGGGAAGAAATGAAAATCAAGTGAAAATCTGGTTACCAGTTACCACAGTATTGATTTAAGAACTGAATGAAACTGAAAAGTATAATCTTTTCGCCTTCCAGTTCAGTTTTTCTGCAAAGGGTTTCTTCAAAAAGACTCACTTGCTCTCTTGTCGTATAGCTTCATCATTGTTTGTTTCTGTGTTCTGATGGGATAAATCTTGATGATCTTCATACTATAGAAGAACTTGGTTTTCAGAATTCATGAAAATGATTTATGCCACAGGGGAACCCAATTCATGCGCTTGGACAGTCGATCTCGTTTGGGAGGTTCATGTCAGATTCCTTATCTTGGGAGAAATGGTCAAGCTTCTCTCATAACCGATATGTTGAAGAGGCTGAGAAATTCTCAAGACCTGGCTCAGTTGCGCAGAAAAAGGCTTTCTTTGAAGCACATTATAGGAATCTTGCAGCAAGAAAGGCAGCAGCTTTGCTTGAGCAAGCAAATGCAGAAGCAAACAATGTGCAGGAGCCTGAAAAGGAGGGTGGAATTCCTGATAAGACAACCCAAGATTCACTAACAGTGGCCACAAACTCCCAAGAAGCTGGTGATTGGGAAGAGGTACATGTGCAACAAGTAAATTCTGAAGCAAGTTTTGTTGCTGATGACAATACTCGTACCTCTAATGTTGATATGGAAAGATTTGAAAGCAGCAATGTGGAAGAAGTTGAACCATCGGCCGAAAACGAGATTCTTGTGCAGAATTGTGTTAAGATCGAGACTTTAAACCAGATTGTGAAGGTCGATAACAAGGAGGAGGTTAAAGAAATGGAGCTTAGTGTATCAAAACAAATGGAGAAACCTCTATTAAAGGTAATGACATCGTGTAGACAGCTCTATTTTTTATGTTCAAATTTCTGGTCATTAACTGAATTCCATTGCTCATTAGCAGGATTTCATGTCTTGTAAAGATGATGCTGCATCAATGAGCAAGAAGAAACCAGCAGTCTCTTCCTCTAAGTCCTCGATTTATGATAAAGCATCTAAGCTGCCATCCACTCCAGCTAAACCTGCACCTTCAGTTCGTGCGAAAAAAGAAAACACTGCTACTCCAATCAGCAAGAAGTCTGCATTAGAGTCAGTGGAAAGAAGAAAACCAACTCCAAAATCAACTCATAAGTCGATGAACTTCACTCCTGCAAGAGAATTTAATAGAATCACTTCATCAATTATCAGGAAGATTGATAATTCTAGAGTTGGTTCTCATTCTAAATCATCTAAAGATTGCCCAACTCCTTCAAGAACTCCAATGATGATGGTGCGTATCTCTTTGTCCTGCTACTTCTGAATTACTCTCCGTTTCCCGAGTGACTCTCAACTTGGAATAGCCAATCATGCATCCTAAAATGAGACTCTTTTTTTAATTCAGGTGTCTATTGCAGAATCAAAGCATCCTTTAGCCACCCCTCAGTCAGAAAAAAGAAGGTACCTTGTGAAACTCCGTTAGAATGACAAGAAAACAGGTGGTTTTTAATTATCTAACCAGTTATATATACTTGTGCTACGTACAAATTGCAGGGCAAAAACACCTCTTCACCCCTCGACATCAGGAAGCAAAACAGTTCGCTCAAAATGGCATTTCCTCCCAAAAGAGTAATAAGTTTGATACACCAACACAAACACATTACATAAATAGTTAATTTTACATATGATGTTGGCTACAGGTAACCTATTTCTATGGGGAAATATATTCAAGTACCTGCATATGATGCAAGGAATAGAACACAAGAGAAAAAGCTATTTACTTTCATGATGTCTTTCCATATCATATACAGTGTCAATACAGCTTACTATATAGTTCAGTCTACTTATTTCAGACTTCCAGTCTTGGGAAAGAATCGCAGTGTCCAGTTCATGTATCTACAGCATCATTAGTTAGCTAAGAAGGGTTTTAATTTCGGCAGGCAATTTTACCAGTGTCGAAATTAAAATCCCTCTTAGCTAACTAATGATGCTGTAGATACTTCAAATATTCTGCAGTCACCCAAGTTGCATCAATTTCATAGAAGAAATTTGAGCACATCTGATTATTGTTTTTTCATGTCAGTTGTTCAATGTTTATGACTTCCAGCAGAAACAGATCTCAGTCCCCAAGTGCATCTATACCCTTCAGCTTCAGGACTGAAGAAAGAGCTGCAAGAAGAAAGGAGGCAAGTAGTAAAACTAAGAATATTTTGTTCTTTGAAGAGATTATTGTGCTTCTCTGGCCCATAATATTTGTTGTGGTTAAGCCTTCACTCATTTTTGTCTCCTCTATGCTTTCAGAAGCTGGAAGAAAAATTCAATGCCTATCAGGCACAAAAAGTGCAGCTACAAGTAACATTAAAGGTAAAATACCCCATTTAACTTGCCGAGAAATTAGCTAGGCCATATTTCTAAGAAATAACGCTGAGCAGCCAAATGAAATAAGATTGTCTTTGAGTTTAAAAAATATTTTTGAAAATTTTAAATTTTTATTTTTTTAAATTAATATTTTTTATGATTTTAAATTGTTTTAATATGTTGATATTGATTTTTTTTAAATATTATTTTAATATATTTATAAATGAAAAGTATTTATTATTACAATTTTAAACTCTACGGTAGAAGGAAAACTGAGTCGAATAGAAAACGATTACTCAAATTTATAGTGATTAAGTTTCTTACATGACGTTCATTATATATTGAGCAGGAAAAAGCAGAAACAGAACTTAAAAGACTGCGACAAAGCCTTTGCTTCAAGGCCAGGCCGCTACCTGATTTTTATAAACAGAGAGTAGCACCAAACAATCAGATGGAAAAGGTAACACTTTCAGAATCCATTCTTAAATTCATGTCCATAGCTTGTTATGTTTCTCAAAAGGACTGAATTTTCTTCTCCGTTTTCGGCGCACAGGTTCCACTGACTCATTCTGAATCACCTGAGCCTGGAAGAAAAATGACTCCCAGCAAGATACGGAGCGCCTCTCAACTTCCTCAATGGTCTTCACTCAAGAACAGTGGTTCCAAAGATGCAATGCAAAAGAAAAGTGATAACCCACGTTCTCTAGCTTCACGACTCAAAGCAAGTCCTCGTGAGAATACATCTCCAAATATTCAGCATGAATGATGCGGTGGAGTTGTTGAGCTTGAGAAGGAAATGAGACTTCATTTCAAATCTAGCAAATTCATAAATGTGTGCAAAGTACTCTGAGATTACAGAGATCAGATAGTGTAAATTTAGTGTGTACCTTAACTATTAATTGCATAAATGTAGGCCACACTGAACCTAAATTTTAAGCTTCAATTCAGATTCGTTAGGGGATACAACACTAAAATAATTACATCTAGATAGATTGTGAAAGACAGATTCAAGAATTAGCCTGTTGAGGGAATAGCAAGTGCAACACAGCAACCTTCACCAGTTCTTGTCATTTGGTATAGATAAAAACGATAACCAATCACTCAATCAATAGCATCTCAAAAGTTGTGTAATCTTTCGAGTTAATCAGGCTTCATATTAAAAGTAGTTAATCAGGATGATGGTGTACAGAATTAGTAAAATTCTCAACACGCTGCTTTTATCTACATGAATGTTAGTATTAGGAGCCATCAACAATTGTCAAGAGTTTCAGGTCAGAGAATTTATCGTCGGCTATGCCAGCTACTTTGCAGTAGTGTCTCAAAGCTGTGAGCATAAGTTGTCCAAAATTTAAACCCTTGACTCTCTCCTCCACCTCTTCAAGATGTATTGGCGTGGGAGCATCTTGATGCTCTAGTAATCAAGAACTTTCAGTGCATGACTGCACAAAACTCCCATAGACTCACTCTTCATATAATCTCAGAAGAGCTGAAATTCACTTTATACTCTTGTTCTTGCCCATATATGCTCACTTCATACACAGACTGACCCATTTGGAGTGTACTGATTAATGATTATATTGAGACAGGTTTCATATTCTTGCTGGAACAAATCAAATATATTAGGTGTGTGTGTATCCCTTGTCTGCTTCAAGAGAACCACTTCTGTCATTAGTCTAGGCAATCGTTGGTTCATATCATAATATATCATAATTACTTTCTAACACTTTCCCAAAACGAAAGAACATCAAAATCAAACATTAAATGTATCTTCCATAAGCCATAGCCCATTTCTCTCTTTCACTGAATTTCTCACGCGGACTTTCATTTTCCCACAGACCACAGGCATCCGACATAACATTCTATGCATTTACAAAATCCCCATGCTCCTCATGATCGAAAACGCAACTGCTTAAATCGTTTACAAACGAACCTGAGCCCAAAAACACGTGGTTTAGCTGTTTAAGTGCATGTTGATACATGTGCCATATATACACATACTCTGTGATGCGTCTCTGGTGACACTGAATCAATTGCTTCTGCAATTACAGCATCTTGATATGTGAGGATTGTCTTCAGCTTCTTTCCAGCCATGGAAGATTCAACGCTTTCATCATATAAAAGGGAAGCACAAAAAACCACTATTTGCTTTGTGATGATTCACCCCAAGGAATGCTAAAAAGGCTGGCAATCTTTGTACAGTCTGTAGGTTATATCAAAGTATACTACATCACCATCAATATCCACCACCATTTTTTCTTCAGCCCAAAATTTTAGTGATCTCATCTTCAACTGCTTGCTTTGAAAATTTAGGCACTTCAACATAATCAAACATGGGTTCTGGTACCTCGACCCCATCACAAAAAAAAACTGTGGGTTCAAAACGGGTATTTTGAGTGAAGTATTTATCTAATGGCTATGTGGATAGCCTAAAAGCCTGACTTGTAGCAAAGGGGTACACTCAACTACCAGGTTTTGATTTTACAGATACTTTTAGCCTTGTTGTCAAGGTATTTACAATTCTGGTTGTTTTATCTTTGGCAATTTTCAATAGTTGACCTCTTCATCAACTTGACATTAAGAATGCATTCTTTAATGGTATTTTGCACGAAAAAGTACACAAGGAGAAACCACCCGGTTATATTGATTTCAAACACCCCTCACATGTGTATAGGCCACGCAAAACACTTTATGGTTTAAATAAGCTCCCCGAGCTTAGTTTTATTGTTTTTGCTCTTTTCTAATGGATGTTGGGTTTTTTTAGTCATGCTGATTCATTATTATTTGTTTTTCCATAGGGTGATAATTTAGTTTATTTATTATTGTATGTTGATTATATTGTTCTGACAAGCAACAATTAGATTCTTCTGGATGGCTTTATAGTATATTAACAAGGGAATTTTCCATCAAGAACTTGGGATCCTGAAGCTAGTTTTTAGGCTTGGAAGCACATTAACATCCTACTGGTCTTTTTCTAAGTCAGATCAAATATGCACATTACATTACATTATACAGCGTGCCCAGTTACTGGACTGCAAACCAGTAGGCAGTCCTATGGTTGTTGCTCATCATCTCTCTAGCACTGGTTTTGACCTTCATTATCCCTTGTTATATCGGTCTCTTTCACCAGATATTGTTCATGTCGACGTCATTGTTGTTAGTTCGTTTATGCACAAGCCTTCACTTGATCATTTTCATGCTGTAAAAAGGATCATTCGCGACATTAAAGGGACTCTTCATCAATTTGGTCTCTTTCTCACTCAATCAATCTTCTTTATGAGCTCCTTCTTTCTTATTTCGATGTTGATTGGGCTGGATGCCCTCACACGAGACGATTTATTTATGGTTTTACAATCTTCTTTGGTGATAATCTCGTTTCTTAAAAATCTAAAAAGCAACCTACAGTATCATGATCAAGTTATGAATTTGAATACCGAGCCATGACTCCCACTGCTGGTGAAATCAAGTGGCTTAATCATCTTCTTCGTGATCTCAAAGTATCTCTTTCCTTGCCTCCAGTCATCATTTTTTATGATAATCAAAGTTTATAGTGTGGTGATTTCACAACCTTTTCACTGATAATAAAACCTTTTAAACCGCATATCTATTATAACACTTATACGCGTGATCGTTTGTTTCAAACTCCATGGCAACTCTGGGTATCACATATATTCATCCCTCATCACAGTAACAGCATCCCCTTACTTGGCAACATTCGGGCTCCGAGGTTCTTGATCATCATCTACATATAACTCATATTTGTTGACAGAATAAAATTTCAGACTTGCACATTCCTCACCATCATAGTTCAATTGACTATCGTCATATTAGAATAAACGTCTTTAGGGTTCTGAAAATCATGCTTAGTATTAACAACCAGTTGACTCTTATCCATTAATCTTCATACAAGAACATCAAATAAAAAATTAGTAAAGAAAAAAAATCATCCAATAAAAGTAATATAAACCCAAAAGAAAAACTCAAGCATTTAGAAAATCAAATCAGAAGATACTTAGTTCAGTTAATAACAGTAGAAAACGAATATCGGGTAGCCGAGCAAACCCCATTCAGTATTTTTTGAATTCCCCCCCCCCCCCCAAAAAAAAAAAAAAAATTAACTAAGAAAAATAATAATTAAGTGAGATTAAGCTTACGGAATGGCTTTTGCCACGTGTGAGACCTTTTGTGTTGATTTGGCTCGCTTATTGGTTGTTAAAAAACATTTGGATCAGTACATGTTACTGTAACTTTGGAATATTCTCCTCAAGTTGAATAAGTTATGATGGCAGCAAAAGGAGAAAGAAAGATAAATAAAGGTTTATTATGAAAATATATAATAATGTAATTAAGCTTAATTATAGGAAACTCTTTACGCTAATAGCTGGAACAAATTTTAATTAACGAGTCTTGCGCGCTGTTTGAATGGGAGAAAACAAAAACATGATTGTATTAGAGAAATGATAAATACCAATTAAAAGAATTCAGTACATTCATGAGTTATTGGATTGTAATTTGAATTTGAAACTTTCTATTGATTTAATAATTTATGTGTATTTTTAAAGTGTGTATATAAAAGTACTAGATAAGCTGTTCATGTTACGTCGCGAGCGAATCTAAATTTTTTCAACATAAAAGAGAATGTTAAGACGGTGCAAACATTCCTGAAAAAACAAAAAAATATCCGAGATTCGGGTCATTGTTATAACTGTGTTTAATAAACTCAGTTAATTTAAATAATATAAATAAAAAAATACAATGACAATAAATAAACTGAAAAAAAAACACAAGAAAAAGGATGTTTAGATGACATCAATGTTTTTTAAAAAGCAAGAAAAATCAAATATCTAGGCTATTTATTTGACTAGGTTCAATAAACTCAATTAATTTAATAATATGATTAAAAAATTCACAATAAATACAATGAAAAATAAATAACATTAAATTAGCTTTAAAAGAATGAGTAGCTAATATACTCAAGAAAAAAAGAAAAAAAAGCTCATTGAGGACTCATCGTTGCTCTGCCATGAATACCACTTTACCACTAGAAAGAGCTTACCGAAGTGGTTCCAATATCACTATAAAAGGTTAGATGACGACACCAAAAGAAGCCGCATCTGTCATAAGAGCAAC
>Ga0325411_1002726_pt1 | contig 19939 bp, 17 predicted proteins | sample PopdelMetagenome_13_FD_206181 | JGI IMG/M metagenome (GOLD analysis project Ga0325411, IMG submission 206181) | Populus deltoides microbial communities from Bellville, Georgia, United States - Xylem-PdIQD-R4 | ecosystem: Host-associated > Plants > Phyllosphere > Stem > Wood/Secondary xylem...
ATTATTGGATGAATCTGTATAAAAATTAAGTTCATAGACATAATTAGATTTTTAATGGGCCAATTTGATTTAATCATGGGCCGAATTTAAGGTTTAATTATGTTTAAAAATTAATTTGGGTCCAATTAAAGGATTTAATTAGGTGCAAGGACTTAATTATAATTTAAATAGGTCAACTTAATTTTATTAGGGGCTTAATTGGTGAAAAAATAAGTTTGAAAGCCCAATTTGAGCTTAATTGAAAGATTAGAATTTTAGAATACCAAATTTTATTTTTACCAAGTCAATTAATTAAAATCAATGGTAAAATTGCAAGAAAATCAAAAGTTTAAGGTCAATTATAGGGGTCAAATTGAAGAAAATTACAGCTAATGACCTTTCTGTAAAAAGCGTCGAACTCCGGGGACCCAATTGATTGAAATCATGGGTGAAATTAAATAAAATTGAAAGTTTAATGATCAATTGAAGGTTAATCTGCATAAGTCCAAGACCAAGAACTAATGTGAAAAAGGCGCTAGAATTCGGGGCTAATATTGAAGTTTGGCACGAACAAAATTGTATAAAATTGAAAATTTATGGTCAATTAAGGGTACAATTCAAAGAAATTAATTGTCGGAGGACCAAATTAAACTTTGACCAAATCCTTAAATTAAAACCTTAAAAACCAAAACAACATGGTTTCATTTAAATGAGAGGTCCACCACAAAGATGGGTCAATATTAGAACTAAGACAAGAGCGAGGCTTGACAGAACTACTCAACATCCAAAAAATTAATTTTGCTTTTAGATATTCAGACATGCTCGGGGTCAGTCCCAAAGTAGCCATACCCCAACTAAAGGTAAACCTCACCTTCCATCTTTCGTTAGAAAAAAAATTAGGTGCAAAAGATAAAAGGCAATAACTAAAAAGGTGGAAAAAATACTCATTGCCGATTTTATTCGGGAAGTGATGTACCCTGATCGGTTGACAAACATGGTAACAATGAAGAAAACCATAATAATTAGCGAATGTGTGTATATTTCATAAATATGAATAAGACTTGCTCGAAAGATAGTTCTTCTGTTTGTAAGATTGAAAGATTGGTGAACTTCATGACATGTTTTAAATTCCTTAGCTTTGTCGATTCTAACTCTGGGTATCATTAAATCCCTATGCACTCGGATGACAAGGAGAAGACATCCTTTATAACTAAAGAAGGAACATATTGTTACAAAGTCATGCTCCTCGAGCTAAAGAAAGTTGGAGCCATTTACCCGTGCATGGTGAACAAAGTGTTCAAGCTCTAGCTGAGAGAATTATGGAAGGATATGTGGATGATATGCTAGTAAAGAGCATGACATTTGATCAATATCTTCTAGATTTAGAAGAGGTTTTTCTCTATGTTGAACAAATATCAAATGAAGTTCAATCCTTTCAAGTTTGTGTTTGTTATCAGGGAAGGGAAGTTCTTGGGGTTCCTAGTGAGTAGCAAGGGGATAAAGCCAAACCCTAAATTTTAGCCATATTGAACATGACTCCTCCACAATCATTAAAGGAAATTTATTGTCTCATTAGGAGGTTAACCACCCTCGACATATTTATTGCTCATCTTAAGAAGCATAACTTGCTATTTCTCAAAACTTTAAGGAACACTTCTAACTTTGAATGGACATTCGAATGTCAAAATGCCTTTAAAGGACTTAAAATATACATCTCCCAAGGTTTTATCATATCCAAAAAAGTATAAGAACCTTTCTCTCAACTTGGATGTAGAAGACTTGGTTGTCAATATAGTGCTAGTAAAAAAGGAGAATATAATTCAATGTATGGTCTATTACTTTAGCAATATCTTTCAAGATGCTAAGACAAGATATTTAAAAGTAGAAAAGAAAGCCTTCGCTTTAGTTAATGCCTTTAGAAAGTTGAAGTCTTACTTCCTGGCTCACCAGATCATAATCTTGATAGATAAACCTCTCTGACATATTCTTTACAAGCCAATTATATCAGGACTCTTAATAAGATGAGAAATTAAGTTAGGGGAGTTTGGTTTCCAGTATAAACTAAAGTCAACTATAAAAGGACAAGCCTTAATAGATTTCATCGTTGAGTGCTTTTTTTAGGAGCCAATTCTTGATGAATTCAAATTTTCATTTAGCTTTCAAACCCCACTCATTAAGCTACAAGCTTCATTGGAACCCACCTTGTAAACCCATGTATGACAATTATATGTAGATGGATCCTCCAATGATGAGAGGAGTGATGAGGAGATAGTTCTCACAAGTTTTGAGGGACATGATTTTGAATATAGGGTTCGTTTTGAGTTCCTAGCTACTAAGAATGTATCAAAATATAAAGCCTTTATAACGGGATTAGGACTTGTGAAGGCTTTAAATGCTTATCCCCTCCACATTCACAACGACTCCAAGTTAGTTGTTGGCCAATGTCAAAGGTTATATGAGGCCAGGAAACCTACCATGATCAAGTATCTCTAAAAATTTTAAGCTCATTTCTCAAAAAATATATAAAGGCAAGGAAATCACCATCTCTTGTGTACCAAAGGAAAACAATAATCAAACAAACTTTTTTTCTAGACTTGCAAGCTCCAACTCAGTAAAGCTCTTTCTGGATTTGTGGATTAAAACTTTGAAAAAGCCAAATATAGGGTAAGAGAGACTGGTAACCGTCTCAATCGCTATGAGGATTAAAGAACTCCTATTAGGAATTACTTAGTAACTAGGGAGATATGTTCTGATAGAAATGATGTCATTTGGCTTATTGGGCGAGGAGTCGAGTATTGTTTAGTTAATGATGTCCTTCTTATACTAAAAGCCTATTTCGGCTCCCTCCTAAAATGCTTATCTTTTAAAGAAAGCACATGTGTTCTAAAAAAATCTATGAGGGGATATGCGGCCTCCATACAAGCCTCAGAGCTTTTGCTGCCCAGGCTACCCCGAGTAGGTTGATATTGGCCAACTATATTTTACAACGCTATAGATTTAGCTAAAAGATATGATAAATGTCAAAGATTTGTTGTGGTCTCTTGCCAACCTTTTGTAGAGATGACAATTATAGCCTCTCTTAGCCATTCTCCTAATAAAGGATGGATATCTTAGGTCATTTTTCCAAGGTCATAGGTAACAGATAGTTTATTCTAGTGGTAGTTGATTACTTCACCCAATAAGTGGAGGTTGAGGCCTTAGTAGACATAACAACTAACAAAGTGATCTCTTTCATTTGGAATAGCATCAAATACTGATTTGGTCTTTTCAAAGTCTTGATAACAAATAATAAGACCTAGTTTGACAACCATAAAATGAAAAACCAATGTCACAAACTTCATATTGATTATTGATTTTCTTCAGTGTCGCATTATCAAACCAATGGTCAAGCTAAACTCACCAACATAGTCTTATTCTATAGGCTTAAAAAAAGACGAAATAAGCCAAGTCGGAATGGGTAGAGCTATTAAATGAAATTATATAGGCTTACTAAATAACTCAAAAAACATTTACTAGGAAAACCCCATATCTCCTCACATATGACACTAAGGCCATGATACCCACTGAAATTGGGTGCCCAAGGGTCACCCATTACTCCTCAAAACACAATGAATAAGAATTAAGAACCAACTTGGATCAAGTGGAAAAAGCTCAGTTGAATGCGACAATAACGAACAAAGTTTATCAATCAAACTACTCGATACCACAATGCCAATGTAAAAAGCAACAGTTTTAAATTTAGAAAATTAGTTCTTAAAAAGTTAGAAATGATAGGCAAGTCAAAGCAAACACCTACCACTTTCAAGATATGAAAAAGAAACATCTCTCTCATGCTTGACATTCAGATCATCTTAAAATGTATCATAGTAGATAAGAATGTAATCCTTTCACAAACACAATATTTTACATCTCTATTGCACCCTCTTTCCTACTAACTAGTGTGATCAAGGATTTACACATTTCTTTAGTAGGGTTTATAGGCCCTATGTTATCGCTATGGAGACCACAGACCTCTCACTTACTAGTGTGATCTCGGATCAACACAACTCTCTAATAGAGCTCTTGAGCCTTACACTATCATTACGGAGGCCATAAGCCTCCACTTGCCAATACAATCGTGGATCAACACAATTCTCTAGTAAGGCTTTCAGGTATCACGTTATTGCTAGGGAGGCCACAAACATCCTACTTACAAGTATAATTTAAGATTGTTATAACTTCTTATGGGTTTCATAGAATAAGCATTATTGCTATACTATAAGTATCAACTACAACTAAGAGTTTCATTTACGTTATAGTTAAGGGAAATAACCCTTATACCCACAGTTTCCATAATAAGTAATTAAAATATATAAAAAAAGCTATCTTTGAATTTTTATGTATAACTTAAATCCAATATTGGACCTTAAAACTTTTTTAAGTATGGAGCCCACCAAGAATTAGTAATTCCATCTTCTTTTAAACTAGAGGGTTTCTTGGTAAAGGGGATTGGCTCTCCCACATTAAAAGGCTTTGGACCTTGGGAGTATATGGGGCTTTGGACCTTTATAATATAAACCATAACCAACAATATATGAAAAAAGATTCAACATATTTAGCAAGTAAAAGTCACACAACATAAATATATTCATAAAAATCATTGTACTTGGTGCAAACCAAACAATAAAAATAAAAGTACTTGATACAAACATAAAACCCCACAAAACCAAGGATGATTCCTAAAGAGAATACTACCCCCCACTAAGGCTATGCTGACTGTTAACCTTAAGGCTCATGGGCTATGTACTTAACATGGGTAGTGACAATTGCTTGGGCTGGATAAATATCAATAAAGTTGGGAATAAGGTTAGGGTCGAATGCAACTGAGAAATCCATTGATATCTCTTTTAACAAATGATAAAAATTAAGGTTGGACATAGCCTTGAGTACAATAGATATATCCCTGGCTAGAGATCCTTTAAATACTATGAAAAACTCATTAGGAGAGTCCCTTAATGCCCTTAGACGAGCACACTCCTCTCAAAAGGCCTTTGCCTTAGCCCTGGCTTCCACTAGTTTAGCCTTTAAGGTTGTCACTTTAGCCTTTTAAGCCTCATAGGATTGCATCAGAGAGGATGGCACATCCTCTCTCAAATGAACTTTCTCTAAGGCAACGCTTAGCTTGAAAGCCTGATGATCCCTATCCTTAGCTAATTTCCTCTACGTTTCTTAGATATCATGGATATGAAGGCCATAAGCCTTTCTAATCTCTCTTAACTAAGCTTTCAGCTATGTTTTTATCTTCCTAAGGCTTTGAACCTCTTATGGGTTTCCTTTTAGTTGGGCTAAAGTCATCTTTATTTGATTTCTTTTGATGTTCCGGCTCCTTTAGGAATGGATATTTATCAAGAAACCCTAAGTAAAACAAAGATATTAGTCTTAAAAAAAGTCTAAGTATGTCTACTAGGCAAAATTCTTATAAAGTATAAGTTACCCGATAAGACAAAGATGATAAACAAAGCTTCAATCAGATAGTTAGTCAACATTCAAAATGAGATCTAGTAGCCTTTCTATGATATCCATGGTTACTAAGCCATCAAATCCTAAGACAATATCATTCTCCCCAATAAAATATCGTAAGGCATTCCTCTTATTATTAGACAAGGGTAGTGTTGGAGGAACTACAAACCTAATTTAAAACCTGCTATAAGAGGAACTTACCTTAGGATTAAATGATCCAGCTAGAGGCATAGAGCTATTAGCAAGAGGCATAATGGTTATGGCTATTGGTAAGGGTGTAGTAGATATAAACATGACCATGAGAGTGGGTGTTACTTCCTCTCTAGTAGTATAAGGCCCCTATTAAGAGGATACTCTTATTTTATTGGCCTTAGCTCTCTTAGCAGCTTTAGTTAAAATACCATAGGAGAGGTTTTCTCTCATTCCCTTAGAGATCATGTATCAACTTCCCTCTGCAATAGTAGGTTTAAACTTGGGTTCATCAGCAAGAGTGTTGTCCATCTATTAATGTCTCTCTTCCATTTCTATAACCCAAGAGCTTGATGTCTCATTAACCTCAATGCTTTCTTCCCCTCCGACCTCTACTATTTCTTCACTAATCTCCTTAAATTCCTCTTCTATAAATAAATTTGCAGTAAAATAGAGTTAAAACATGATAAATATATTGGATTACACAAAGTATAAAGTCATGCATACCTTACCTAATCGCTTGGTAATGCCTTTTTACCATTCGATTCACATTGTAATGAAAGGAAAACCTTGTCATAGTCACGCACACCTTCTTCTTAAAGTCATTAAGACGTGGTCTTTCATTAGCATTTGGCTAAAGAAATCTCCAAAAATAGGGGCAGCCTCATAACTCCCATACTTGGCCTAGGATAACTTCTTTATTGCACCTCATTATTAACCATCTCCCACATCACCCTTTCACATGGGTGGTCTTACCCTCTAATACATTTTTCATAAAGCTTTTAGGTTGACTAGTGAAGGTGAAGAACCAATGGACATCATGGCCACCTTAGGGGCAATTATTTAAGGTGTAATAGTACCTAAATAATCTTACAGTTGGCTCTACCACTATGATTATAAAATACTCCTCAGAAGCCTTAAATAAGACCCCTCTATTTGGGTGTAGCTGGCTGATGTAGATGTTATAATGAAAGAACATATCACTTATAAATCCTTTAAGAGGAAATGTATATCTTAGTTCAAACATGGTATAAGGCATTATGATCTTATGTGGGCCATGAAGAGAATCCATGGATTGTTTGCTAATCCTCTTTAACCTATAGGGAATTATAGCCAAATACTCTTCAACCTATTGGCAGTTCACCCTAGTTATCTTTTCAATGGTTAAAGTATTTCCCTTGGTGTCCTCAAAAGCCCTAAGCTTCCCTAGTGGATGGCCACTTGCCTCCCTAGTCTTTGACCTGATTCTAATTAATCCTGACTCTTTACTAGAACTCCTAATTTTTGGTGGTCCTGACCTAAATGTAAAATCACTACTAGATGCTACTTTTTTTCCTCTTATTGAATCCATTTATAAAAAAAGCTAACTATGAGCAAGTTACCTCAAGGCGAGTCCTTTTAAATATAGCTCCAGGATAAGCTACCACTCTTCATGTGTAAACCCACATGTAAATACGATGTAAACCCCCATGTAAATACAGGATCAAAGGTAATAGAACCTCGACGCATATTGGAAACTTTATATGAAAAGAAATGAATAAGTGATATAAATAATTATGAATAAGATATGTAATGGAGAGGATGACCTCTAAGAATAAATTTAAAGGTATATACAAATTTAAAAAGATAATTTTGAATTTTAAGTTCAGGATTCATAATATTGGTGAAACTAGTAACGAGTTTTGATGGATTAAAGAATAAGAAAAATGAGAAAATGACTTTAAAGAATTAGTATAGCAAGAAATAATAAGTTCTAAGAAAAAATAGTACAAAATAAAAGTAAAAAAGGATGGTGCAAGCACCGGTTAAAAATTTGTTACATTATCGTGAAACGGTAATCAGTCTGTAAATAAAATAAATTATAAAAAAGAAAAATAAATATATTTAGGATAAGAAAATGGTTCAAAGGATTCGGAAAAATAATTGATATGCCCTATGCAAAGAGTGAATAAGAACAATTGGATTTTTGATGAAAAATTCCAAACTGACTTGTTTTACTCTAAATTGCAAAATTCGACAATCGGATCAGATTAATATTTTATAAAAGTCTCTTGACATAATATTCTACATCAAGTTAAATTTTTTGGTTAATTAGAGTTTAATAAAGACTTATTATTTAGGCAACAACCAGTTAATTTACGTGAAAAAAATACAAGGGACATTAAATAAAGGGCAAAATTATAAATAAGTATAAATCAACCTAACAGAGGTTGTTTACAGCAGTCATAGATGTTTTTAGAGAGAGGAAGCTTCTCGCCTTCATTTTTATCAAAATTTCCTTACGAAATTCACAAAAAATAAAGAGATTAAGTGAGATATAGATGAAAATAGGGAAAATAAGGAATGTTAAGTTAGGGTTTGTGAGAAATAGAAAGAGAAAGTGACGGTAAGAGAGAGTTAACAAACTTGAAAAAAAAGGTTAGAAATCTTGGAATTTCTTCTTAAATTGATATAGGTATGTGATGAAAACCCTTCCTTTTAAGTTGTATCAAGCTTTTATAGGATTTTTTGAATTATTAGTTTATAGATAATTGTTTAAAACCTAGGGTCTAATGATTTAATGCTTTATTTTTGTTAAAATTGTGTTGATATGGGATGTGTGATGCGTTAAATGATTGGGTAAAGTAGAATTTGTTGAGAGAACTTGAAGAAAAAAAATTATGAATTTCCTTAATGGGGTTTGATTAATTGGGTTCATTGATGGGGAAAGATTTTATTTAATTCATGTATTAGAGTTGCTAAATTGATGTTTGAGCATGTGTATTTGAATGAAATCATAAAAAAAGGAACTCTAGTTTGATGATGGGTTAGGTTTAGCCAAGCTTGAATTGTAAGGGGGTTTTGGCTAAATAAGAAATATAGAGTATTGAATTGTTATATGATGATTTTGCATGTTATGAAAGTGTATATTAGTGTATTAGTACATTAGAAAGAAATTGGAAGGAAATCCTAGGGTGGGGAAACTTGATAAAATTCAGTGATGTAAGGTTAAAAGTAAGAAAATGGGTTTTCGTATGATTCGTTGTTTCGAATTGTGTCAAAATTTGAATTCAAACCCATTAAAACAATTTTAGAATGATGAAATTGGAATAAACGTCTTGAAAACATAAATGTTAATTTTTGACTAATAACACCTGATAAAAAGAAAAAAGAATAACATGAATCGTCATACTAAGCAAAAGTATGTTAATAACCAAAGTTATATAGTGGTATAACTTGGGAAAAAAGTGTTGGGTTAATGAACTCATATATCTAAGGAAAATAAGGTACGTTAAGTATAAAAACTGGTTAGATTGGGATAAATTGATGCTAGCTTATGTGTTTGAATGCTTTGTTATGCATTATTATGAAAATAAAGGAACGTACCTTAAGTAAATGGTAGATTCGAACCTTTAAAGATTATTATGACATTTGAAAAGTAAGGGTGAACATTAAATTTTATGAGTTGCTTTGTTATTGGTTTATAAACATGAGTTAAATAGGATTCAAAATAAAGTCCCTAGGTTATATTGATGTGGTTATGATGGATTGCAATCTTATTGATATAAGGGAGGTTACTAGAGTTGAACAATAAACTGGAGCATTAGAACATACTAAGGCTTCAAGTAGATGTCCAACACCTTGACTTTAAAAAACTTTAAATGTCGTTTGAGTAGTTGTTATTTTTTATAATATTGTTTTTTAATAATGAAACAATCGTGTTGTGAAAAGAATAAGTTAATGAATATTAGAAAATGAAAAGTATGTATTGGTTGTGATACAAGATATTGGAAGGCAATAATACTTGTATGGGTATTTAATGTGAAAAGTCAAAACATGATGATAAAAGGTGTAACCAAAATGGTATAGATAAGGTATGTTAGTGGAAGTGGAAAATGTATCGATTTATAGTATCGAATGCATACATACATGATAAAGTGAAATTATGTATTCATAATATGGACATTGGATTTCGAGAATAAAACATCATACTTGGTAATCAAAAAAACAAGCATTTCAAATGAGTAGTATTACATTTGGCTATAGAAATGGGTGTATAGAGAAGAATGGTTATGTAGGGTATTTAAAATGGATAATAAAATGCAATATCATGATTTATGTCTAGATTAGAGATATATGAATTGTGTAAGTGTAAATACAATGAGGTATTGGGTAAAGAATGGGGTGAGTATGATGGGTTTCGGGTTAGGGTAACCTGGTGAAATGTGTAAGGTGTCATGATAAATAGGATTTTGGTTGAAGTAGAGTAATGTGTTGGGTATATTACCAAAAACATATGGAGTACTTGGTAAAAGAGGTTTAAGAGTAAAGTTTGATTAGTGTGCCACTATGTGGAGACTAATAGCATTAGTAGTTACTAATGACCAACATTGTTTGATTAGTCTGTCATTATGTGAAGACTAATGGCATAAATGTTTACTAATGACTAACATTATTTAATTAGTCTGACATTATATGGAGACTAATGACATTAATGGTTACAAATGACCAACATTGTTTAATTTATCTGCCACTATGTGGAGACTAATAACATCAGTGGTTATTGATGACCAATATTGTTTGATCTAATTAATCATGTGAATAAAGGTTAGAGTATCAAGACACATATTATATGAATGAATGGTAGATAGTAAAAATATAAATGGGCTAATGAATGATTAGTTAACCTAAAGATAATATGATGAAAGTCATTATAGGTAACATACATGGAAGGAAAAACTATATGGTGATGACAACACATGATGTGGAAGTTAAGCATATTTAGGGGAAATAATACATGGAAAATTGAAGGTTGTTATGATAGCTTAGGTATATTAAGTTAAGAAATTCATGTGAAGGCCAAAAATGAAAGGTATTGGATTGTTAAGAGATTTTTTATGCATGAAAGTGAAGGCTTGTATGTTAAGTTATGTGTTTAAGCAAAGTCATACATGTTGCATATAAATAGATGAGCATGATTGAAGCATGTGCGTGAAGGCTTGTATATTAGGTTATGTGTTTAAGCAAAGTCACATGTTGCATATAAATAGATGAGCATGATTGAAGTATGTGCAAGATTTAGACTTCGCAAAATGTACATTAATGATGTGAATCATTTTTACTTTAGTTGACAATGTGAAATTAAGTAAGAATTTGAATAGAATTCTGATAATGAATTATTGAGAATGCTGGAGAAGTTGCAAAAATGAAGGGGGGGCAACAGGTGGGAGTAATTAGGCATCTATAAGTTTCAAGAAGGTGCTTTGCACTTTATATTGTTATAAGAATTTCATGAATTTTATAATTGTAAATTCTTTAAATACAAAATTGTATTTTGAATATTAATAATATAGAGGGTAAGAAAAGATGAGTTAGATGGATTTATAGGTATTTGTGGAAGATAGCTAGACTAATTGATGTTTGTAAAAAATAGAAGAATTTATAGACAATTAAATAAGAGATGGGGGATGATGTGGATCAGCCCACAAACACCAGCAAGGACCCATTACATGTTTCAAATGGGTCAATGACTTAGTAGGCATTGAAAGAGACATTGAATGTATTGATTTTGAATGTTTTGACCAAGTCAGATTTGAAGGGTCCATTGGAGCATTAAGAGAAGGTCTTAGTACATTTTATCTATATGCAAGAGGGCCCTAATCCAACCTTATTTGAGCCATGAGGTGAGGATAAAACACAGCAAAGGAAACAAAAGAATCCAAATTGACTTAGAAAACAAAGTGACGACAAGGCTTCCTAATTATGCAAGGAGATTATTTCAGCAATTTTAATTGTGTTTCCTAGTATTAGAAGGATCCTACGATGTGACAAAAGAAGAAAATTAATACCAACAATTACTTTCCTTTCAAAGGAAGAAAAAAACATAAGTCTAATATAAGAATCCTACTACAACTTGAAACAACATAAGTGACTACCTTTCCTTTAGTTTTTAGGATTAATGGGCTGCATGGAAAGCTATAAATAAGTCTTGAATCAGTTTTGTAATTTTTTTCCTTCTCTTCTTCTCATGACAGAACAAGAATTTAATATTATGGGCTTTATTTTATTTTGTTAACTATTGCCTAAGGCTTTTTTGAGCTTAATTAATACTTTGTTTTCAGCTAAAATCCAATGCTTATTTGGATCAGGTTATGAGCTTTTCAATTTAGGATTTTTGAGTCAATTTGGTAAGTGAGTCAAATCAGTACACTAGGGTATATCCAATAGGGTTATATTTTCACAAGTATTTAAACCCTTATAAAGTCTAAAGATAGACTTTTTTATCAATAAGAATTCAAAACATTTTTTTTAACTTGTGTGAGAGTGATTCTTGCATTTTTCAATTCTTAAATGAATTGAATCAGACTTATCGAAGATTAACTGGCTTTATGGCATCATTCGACTTCATTCCAATAATGTTGGTACCTTGAAATAGGTTTTTATTGTGCCACACTCCTATCAAACCTATTTCGACTTTTCGGGATCAGATCTCAATCTTGATTGTAGGTTGAGTGACCACGTGATCACAAGGTTTACATTAGTTGGTATCAGAGCTAGACTTCGAAACAAGATCATATCCTTCTATTATTTTCGTGTTCTTGGTGTTCTTTTAAGTTTTTCAGTGTTTGCATCGTTCATCATCATCTTCTTCTTTATGTATGCAACATTTAAGAAAAAGAGAGAGTAATATTTCATCTTGTTATTATCTTTAGAGAGAGTAATCATATCAGTAGCATAAAAAAAGTTAAACAAAGGAAAAGATTAGATGAAATTTGAAGGTTGATTCAATTCTGCCGTAGAAACACAATTCTTAGTGAACAATTAATGATATGTATGCTAAATAATTCGATCTTGAATGTATATACTTAATCAGTAAGAACACTTCTAATATGTATTATTATGTATAGTATATTTATATGATATTGTTCTGGTCTTAAAAGTATACAAATGATTATTGATAACTTAAGATGTCTTAGATATATAAGGAATTTTGCTAAAACTTCTATATGGATTTTGGTAGAAGACCATATGATTTTAATAACTACTACTATTTTGAAAACCTGATTCAGGGATTAACCGGGGATTAACCGGGGCAAGACTTAGGTTACGGTTCAGGAGGGTCAACATAAGTTGACCTAAGTTAACGTATGAATAAAAGTTGTTATTATTATAGTTTTAAAATCCGACTTGAGAATCGACTTAAGGTAAGGTTCAGGAGAGTCAACCTGGCTGACCCAAAAGTTTTTTAAAAAATAATCAAAATAACTTTATTTTAACTATTTTTTTTAAATCAATGGATTTTTGACCTGTGTTTTATTTAAAGTTCACCTGGGTTTTTAATCGGGTCAGGTTGAGTAAACCCTTTTTTTATTTTTTCTTAAACCCGGACCAGTACAGATCCTTGGTCAACCCATCAAGTCAGTCTTGATTTTATAACTAGGTTTATTATATTATTATTAATTTCAACAATTAATATAAACTAAAGTAAAAAAAATATATAATTATTTTTTTAAAATATATAAGTTTGACAACAATACATATGAATAGTAAATTTTTTTTTTTCATATTTTATCATGTCTTGTCCACCATAACCAAATAGAATACAAAAACAATTATTTTATCTTGTACATCACTACAAAACATAATTTTATCCCTGTGTCCTTTTCTATCTTGTCTTTATCTTTTTTTTCTCGAGACAACAACCAAATACTACCTTAATATTAGGTTGATAGTAAATCACTTTTTGTATTTTTATTAAATAATAAAATAAAAAAATTAAATTGATCAAGTGGAGTCTATAACCCTAATTTCAGGTTAGGTAGGTTGACTAAATATTAATCAAAGAGTCATATTGAGATTTGTTTTGCTATTTTTTTTATTTTTTTGGTCAATTTTATTATTTATTGTGAAGTTTTTATTGAATTTTATTTTTTAATATTTGATTGATAACAAATTAATTTTGGTATTTTTTATTATATAATAAAATAAAAAATTAATTAAATTTAATAAAATTCATAACTCGAGTTGTAACATTAACAAATTAATTAAATATCAATAAAAAAATTGGATATAAATTTTTCAAGTTTAAATGTTGTATTGAATTTAATTACAATATCAATTTTTTTTTTAACAATCTAAATATATTCTTTTATATTTTAAAGAAAATTTATCCTAACTCGACTAAAAACGTAGGCGGATAAACTAGTTTATTCCCAAAGTCCATGTATAAACAAAATTCTATGAAGGAATGTACTAAAATTCCGAATTCGAGCCATCAAATCAAAAGTCATTAAATCCAACGGTGAAAATTAAAAAGACCTGTCACTCCACCGAATCATAATATACACTGGCGGGCAGTCATAAACCCTAATCAAACCCCTACTCGCACCTGACACGCCTATAAATAACACTCTTCATTCCCCGCAATCTTCACCACTCTCAAAACCCTACAAAATATCTGGAAAACTAAGGTTTTGTAGAGCCGTTCTTCAGATTTTTATCTCCAAAATTATTCAAGCAAAATGGGCAAGTCTAGCAAGAAATCAGCTACCAAAGTATGATTCTTTCGTTATTTCTTCTTCTATTCTTTGATTTTTTTTTTAAAGAGTCTTTTGATGTTTGTTTTGTCTAATAGGGCCCTGTGCTGTTTTTGTAGGTTGAAGCAGCTCCTGCTGTAATTCCTGCTAAGGCTGGGAAGCAAGGTAAAAAGTTTGTACTTAAGGTTTTACTGTTGTGGTTTTGTGTGGTTATCTTCCACTGGTTTAGTGTGGTATGCGTTGTTTAGGGTTTGATTGTGGAACGTGGGTTTATATATTGGGATTTTGAAGTGATTTTTGTGTGTTTCTCTTAATAGAAAGGAGATTTTCTTTTATACAATGATTTGGTCTCTTTTCTGTTCTCGATTTTCTGAATTTGAGAACTTTGATAATAAAACAGAAGCTCGTGATTTGTGTAAGTTTTATCGGTCGTTTACCAACGAGTTTATGCATACAGGGGTTAAATTTGAGAAAATAAATTTTTTGCTTTATCTCATCTGCATGCTGTTGTGTTAAATTTGAAATTTGTTCTGTTTAACGTGTAATTTTGCTTTGAAACTGTGGTGTTTGCAGGTAAGAACAAGAGGGAAGCAGAAGAAGCCTTAGAGAAGATTGTGAGTGCCAAAAAGCAGAAGAAAAATGACGGAGTAGCTCAGGCTGTCCAGAAGGCAAAGGTTGAAACTAAGACCCTGAAAAAGAAGAAACATGAGTCCAGTGATTCTGATGACTCCTCATCAGAGGAAGAAGAGGTATATACAGATTTAACTTAAAATTCTCATGCAGTTTTTCATGGGCTAAATACTTGTATGTGTGAATTTTGAAACAAATTTTTGATGAAAATAGGGTGTTTAATTTTTTCTTTTTGAATAAAATTTGCGTTATATATGTATTTTGGGTTCCCAATTTTGTAATTATGTATGTTTTAGAACAAGTTTTACTTTATGTATGGATTTGGTTCACAATTTTGTAAATTATTAGGTTAAGGTTCTGCCAAAGAAGGCAGTGAAGCCAACTAAACCACCTGCCAAAGAATCCAGTGACTCTGAATCAGACTCCGGATCTGAGCTGGAATCTGATGAGGTAAGCATTGGAGCAAAGTTTAGTTGACGCAGCTTTTTTCCCCCTCTTTTTGTTAATTAAATTTAATTTTTATTTCAGGAGCCACCTGTGAAAGCTACTCCTGCCAAGAAGGAGCCAATTGCTGTAAAAAATGGTTCCCATGGTGCTGCTGCTAAGAAGGGAAAGGATGACAGCAGCAGTTCTGAGTCTTCAGAGGATGAATCTTCCGATGATGAGGTAAATTTCAATATGTTTTGCAAAATCCTAGAGAAATTACTACAATATATCCTGGACAAAAATCCTAAAATGACTTCACTGTAGTATATAGTGATAGCATTTGTTGCAAAAAATGGTTAATCAAATGATAGTTTTGACTCAGATGCTGATTTATAGGATCTGATTGAATACAAATATTTGGTAGTAATTTGCTGTAAAATTTATGTTGTGCTTGGAGAAAACTATAGTAGCTTCAGCCAAGGCCATTGACATACTACTAGGATATTTTTGGTGAGTGAAATATATTATCTGATTGCCTTAGCATTGGTGTTTGTTTTCAAGCTTTCTAGTTTACTAGCCTTCCTCATCCTTCCTACCTGAACTTTGTAATTTCATCTGTAGTGAGTTACTGTTTGTTGACCATTGATTAAATAATCATGTAGGAAATTCCCGCAAAGGCTTCTGCTCCTAAGAATGTTCCTGCACAACCAGCTACCATTAAAAAGGTTGAATTAAGTGATGACTCTGAAAGCGATTCTGATGATAGTGAATCCACTGATGATGATAAGGTGCCCTTCTAACTTGTTTCTAATCTCTATGTGAATGTGTTGGATATTTAATTCTAACAGATTTGAGTAATTCTGCAGCAGAGGTAACAGCCAGCAAACCTAATGAATTGTGTTACTATTTGTTTATGTAGGGTGCATCTACAAAGGCTGCTATTCCTAAGAAGGTTCCTGCACCAGCTGCCCAGAAGAAAGCTGATTCAAGTGATGATGACTCTGATTCCGATGAATCCTCTTCTGAAGATGAGGTATTACCATATATGCTTATAGAATCTTAAATATGGATTTGGCTGATTCTTAACCACAAGTTATATTATCATTGCCGTAGGTCAATTAAATTAATAAAACAATGTGGCTTTTATTTTCTTGTCTTTATCCATGTCATTCCAGTCAGTTTTTCATGTAGGAAAGATAAATTCTCTCAGAATCATATTGAATGTTATTTTGTTGTACCATGATTGCTGTGGATCTGTTTTATCATGCAGTAAATCTTTCCCTTTTTCTCCTTGCAGACTCCTGCAGCAAAGGCAGCTGTTGCTTCCAAAAAGCCGTCCTCTGTAACTGAAACAAAGGAATTGAAACAGGTAATTTTGCATAAACATGTGCATGCTTAGATATTTACAAACACTTGCCTATGCTGAATTAGTTGCATATGTTCAAATCTGAAGGTGTTTTGCTTGGGGAAACACAATCAGCTTTTAGGCATGTTTGGTAATGCGTTTGCAGGTACTTTTCCTTAGTTCTTTTGGGCTGGAAATGCATCAAGTTGATGCTCTTTTGGGTGCTTTTCAGTGGTATTGATAATGGAATTTCAAAATAATTGAAAAGCTCCAAAAGAACCATTAATTCCAAAATCACTTTTGAAAAGCTCCTGGATCATTACCATACATGATGTCTATTATGGTGATGCTTGTTGTTTTATTCTCTCAGGATCTGTTGTTTTTCTGTTGTTTTTTATTCATTGCTTTCAATTCGACAACCATAATTTTGTGTGGCACAGGCAAAAGCAACTGCTCAAAAGGAAAGTAGCAGTGAAGAGGAGAGTTCCAGTGATGGCTCAGAGAGCGAGGAAGATAGTGAAGATGAAAAGCCAGCAAAGACTCCAAAGAAAAATGTAAAGTTGCTTCTATTAGTTAATTAATGCTTTATTACACACATGTGAGTGTAAGCTAACTTGTATTTTTTTTTCCTGGATCAGGACACTGATGTAGAGATGGTTGATGCTGATATAAAGTCTGATGTCAAAACTGTAATTCAACATTTTGCCTTTACTTTTCTCTTTTGCACCAAGTTTGTAGTGCATCTTTTGAATAAATTTCTTTATATGCAGCCCAAGACGCCTGTTACACCAGTTGCTCATGAGAATACTGGGTCAAAGACACTTTTTGTTGGAAACCTATCATTTCAAGTTGAACGTGCTGATGTGTATGTTCATCTTTGAGCCTCCTGCAAATCTAGAACGATTTTTGCATAATTCTCACCTGTGTAAGTTTTTACTGCAGGGAAAATTTCTTTAAAGGGGTTGGGGAAGTTGCTGATGTTCGCTTCGCCTTAGATGCAGATGAGAGGTTTAGGGGCTTTGGCCATGTTGAGTTTACCACAGCTGAAGCAGCACAGAAGGTTAGGTTTTATAATTTCTTTTCATTTTCAAATTCAGTTGTCCCCTGGCACTGAGCTGTTTTTCAAATGGTATAATCTTTATTTTTTGATTGTAGTATAATGTTCGTTGTTGCTGGGTCAGTATCATGTACATGCTTTATTTTTGGGAATCTAACTCTTTTTTTCTGTGTTAGTAACTGCATTGGGAAATTTAAAATTTTTTCTAATCATTGATAACTGTACTCATGTCCTTGTTTTTTTTCTTTGTTTTCCCTTAACAGGCTCTAAAATTGCATGGTAATACTTTACTTGGCCGGGATGTCAGACTTGATTTGGCTCGTGAGAAGGGCTCAAATACACCATACAGCAAAGATAGCAGCTCATTCCCGAAGGGAGGGAGTGGTCAATCCCAAACCATTTTTGTCAGGGGATTTGACAAGTCTGCCGGGGAGGATGAGGTAATGATTTCTCACTGTGGTAGCTTTAAAGGTCAATTTTGTGGTCCTGAGATTTCTAGGTGATTTCTCATGGTGTGTTCAATCCAAATCTTTACAGATTAGGAGCTCTCTCCAGGAGCATTTTGGTTCTTGTGGGGAGATTAAAAGGGTATCTATTCCAACTGACTATGATACCGGTGCCATTAAAGGGTACATTCGCCTTCTATCCCTTTTACAAGATTCATTTTTCCTAATATGCAAGATTACAGTAGATTGACTGCTGCTATGTGATTATTCTTCTGAATGATTCTTTCAGAATTATTTTGTTTATATTTTGTAATTGGTTCACATTGAATGAATTTAATGTGGATTTCTTTGGTGAGAATCATTGTTTTGTCCATTCATATAATCTCAGTAGTTTTGCTGGTAACAATTAAGCTATTCTCTTTCTTAATGTACATGGGGTCTGTTTTTTCCTTTGAAACTTGGGGAGGTTACATAATCTGATTTGTCCATGGAGAAACTTATGCCAAGGCTGCAACTTTGCCAGCCAGTGGTCTGGGAGGAATGGAATCATTTTTTTCTTTCAAAAGAAGTGTTTTGAGAAATTCTCTACTTTTGTTGTGTTGCTAGGTTTTTAAGTAAATATTCTGGTTATGATGGATGATTGAGGGTGCTTCATGTTTTTAAGTACTATCTGAAGGTTTTTGTTATGTTCTAATAGATGGCTAGGTTTCTGTCACGTCTTATTTTAATTTTATCGAGTGGCTTGTGATATAGTGAGTCATGCCAAGTTCTAAATTGTAAACCAATTTCAGGATGGCTTACTTGGAATTTAATGATGCTGATGCTTTGAGCAAAGCTTTTGAGCTTAATGGAAGTCAACTTGGAGAATACTACTTAACTGTGGATGAAGCAAAACCAAGGAGTGATAACCGTGACGGTCGGGACAGTGGCCGAGGTCGTGGCAGAGGCAGTGGTGGTAGGGGTCGTGGGGGCCGTTTTGATAGTGGACGTGGGGGCCGTTTTGATAGCGGACGTGGGGGCAGAGGTGGTCGAGGACGTGGGACACCTTTTAAACCCAGTGTGACCACAGCTGCTTCAGGTAATTGTTCATAAATCCTTTTTGACCTGAATGAACTGAATTTCTGTTTCTAGGGATAGACTAGCAAATTCACTGTGGTAACAGTGAGGATTGTGTTTGGTAACACTGTTGTCCTTAGCCGTGAACAATGTTTTCATAACGAATTGCAGCTTCGGATGTTGGCCTGACAATTATTTTAGGCAACTTCGGTAGATTTAGTGCCTATGATAGATGCTGTGTTTCTAAAATGTTTTTTGTCACCACATCAAAACATTCAAAAACACAAGAAAAGATTAATTCTGAGAAAAATAATGAAATGGTCGATCAACCGTAACTCTAAACAAGCCTTGGATTTGAAGTTATGCTCTGCTAAACCCCCACTTGTTTTTTTCCTATGCAGGAAAAAAGAAGACATTTAATGATGACTACTGAGCGAAGCAGATGAAGATTTCGAAGGATCTCTGCACCTGTTCTCTCCTTCAAAAGATTATTATTTTTGGTAGTGCTATTGTAGAAGAGATTTTTTGCTTTTTGTTTTCAAGCGTTATTTAGGGGATGTTTATTTTCTTGCGAAGCTCTCGAAGGGCCAGCCATTATGACTTAAAGCAATTATGCTGTGCTTAAATTTATCATATTTTTAAGTTTTCACATAGGTTTCTGGATCTGTTCTGGTTCCCGATTTCTTTTAAAATTATTTAGTATTGACTGCTATAATTCTTAACCGCGGTGCTATAATTCCTAGACATAGGACAGTCGTAGAAATTCTTCCTAAAAGGAGGGTCCAGAGGAAAGAGC